>Ga0164315_10000676_pt1 | contig 24291 bp, 31 predicted proteins | sample GuaBasSedimGuay6_FD_113737 | JGI IMG/M metagenome (GOLD analysis project Ga0164315, IMG submission 113737) | Subseafloor sediment microbial communities from Guaymas Basin, Gulf of California, Mexico - Guay6, Core 4569-2, 0-3 cm | ecosystem: Environmental > Aquatic > Marine > Hydrothermal vents... | reverse complement strand
TAAAGAAAAGGGGAGAAATCCCCTATATTTATTTGACTAAGTAGCGCACTTGCGCTATTATTAAAGAGTAGCAGGGAACTAACTTTGCTAATTAGATTGGAGTCTAAAAAATGAAATCAACACACGCACAAGCAGCCGCAGCAATCAGAGCAGAATTAAAAACAACCTTCACAGGTGTTAAATTTAAAGTCCGCAGCAGTTCAGCGTCAATGACATCTTCAGTTGATGTTTATTGGACGGATGGACCAAGCACTGAAAAGGTAAATAATGTAATAGGTAAATACCAGAAAGGATCGTTTGATGGTATGACAGATTGCTATAACTACGACAATGTTAATAAAGATTTACCTCAAGTCAGATATACTTTTTCAGAGCGCACTATGAGCGATGCCGTTGCAGCTTTGTTAGAAAGTGAATTAGGGATAGACATTAATGATAGCGGTAACGACTATAACAACAGCCGTAAAATATACAGTGAATTCTGTCAGCGTGATTTTTATGAAGTATAAGCCAGAGCTGTATGAATGGGCCAAAGTTAAACTTACATTACATAGCACAGGCTATGTAATGTATTTTAGAGACTTAGCAGACGCTAAATATTGGGCGAAATATAATAAGTTAGCACTAAAGAATGTAACTATAGAAGACCATAAAGGATATAAAAATGAATATTAATAAAGAATACATAAACGCTATATTAGCTATAAAGACCGCTTGTAATGATTTAAACGATTTAATAGACACCGACGAAAAAGCATTAGCTTTAATGAATGATGATATTACCTATTACCCGTTTAATAAATCATATGATGAATTTGTATGCGATTTGAATGAATGGATAGAAGAAAGTATAGAAAGGATAACCGACGATGGAAAGTAGTAACAGATTAATGACATACGACGAAGAAAAGAAAGCGTGTGAATTCATAGATGAGTTACCAGAATCAGCATTAGAGCATAGTGAACGCTTTACAGAGTTAACAGAAGAACGCGACAACGCTTTATTACAAGCTCAAGAAATGGATTCTTATTTTGAAAATTGTGTTGATGAAATGACAGATTTCTTAGACGTTTTACAAGGTGAGTTAGAGAGTGACCTACGACCTAAAAAACTATTACCTAGCTATAAGGAGAAAATACAAGATCATATTGACGGTATCACCAGAACTTTAGAAGCAGCAAGAAATTTATAAATAACTTATGAAGCGTTCTAGTTTATCCAAAAAGAAACACACCTCTTTTTAATCGTGTTTATAGACTCCAATCGTAATCACAAATAACTAGAACGCTTCACCTTTTCCTTAAATATCAGTAATAACACATTAAAAAGAGTGCTTTCATAAATCACGTAATAACGTGTATAATTCAGCACATGAAGAAAATTATATTCTTATTACTCTTTCTTTTCTCATTACCCTTACATGCCGATGAATTCAACTTTGTATTCGCAAATGATTTTTTTGCTCCAGATGGTAAGGATCGCTGGTTAACAAACGATATCAGACTAGAATATAAAACCGACTATGCTGAATTCGCACTAGGCAGCGAAATGTACACACCAACTGATAAGCAAACAATAGGTGCTCCAGTTGGTGATCGCCCTTGGGACGGTTACACGTACTTAGAAATTGGTGGTGCTATGCCTACAGCCTTTTTATTTGATCGAATACATTTAGGCGATGGTGAAAAAAGAAATATTAAATTCCGATTAGGTGCATTAGGATTAGCATCAGGCAGTGAAGTTTTACAAGATTTTATTCATAACGAATTAGGCTTTGGAAGTGATCCATCGTGGGATACAATCAATGATTCAACACCAGCATTAGAAGTTATTTACAGTCACGATAGCGAACGGCCTATTCATTCTTATATAGGCGATGGTTTATTAAAATCATCTTATGGTATACGAGCAGGTAACGTGATTGATGAAATATTTTTAAACCAAGAGATACACAGAATATTGTTTGATTCAATAGATGGTTTTATAGGTATGGAGGGAAAAGGGGTTTTATTTAATACCTTCCTAGATGGTAGGATGTTTGCAAACGATGTCTACACTGTTGATACACGGCACTTTGTAGCCAGTGCAAAGTTTGGTTTTATATTTACAATAATGAAGCATTACATTTTAACTTACGAGTATAAATATATTACAGAGGAATTTAAAAATCAGCCTAGTAGACATCTTTACGGCACAATAACTTTAGGTTACAAATGGTGATATTATGATTCATGGCGTTGATACATTAGCAAGTGCTCTTTATATAAAGCTAATTAAAAAGTATGTTCCTAAGCATATCGCTGTTAGCGTGTTGCTACATACGTTCGATAGAAAGGGTATTTTTAGAAAGCGCACAGGTTGGAAAGCTGTTAGAGCGTTTACAAAAGCAGGTTACAAAGTAATTAAAGTTGTTTCACAATGGGATAACAACCACGAATTCAACGCAGAAAGGAAACAACAGGCATTTAAAGACGCTTTAATTCTAGCCGATATAGCGATAAAGAATAAACATATAATCTATCATTATATGTGCTACTTAGAGCACCGTGAAAAGCGCCGTGTAATGGAACCTATTTTTAGAGATTTGAGAAAAGTATTACCCGATAACGTAATATTAATTAACAACCCATTAAAGCAAGGTGACTACGTTAATATGCCAAGAGTGCTTAATGAGATACATCACAGTGATAGGCCCGATGGTATACCAGAAGACTATAGTTTTTCGCATGATGGTGAAGACATGTTAAATATTGACCTTCAAAAATCAAAGAATAGGCACAAAGCAGCTAAGGTGTATTGGGCGTGGATACCACAATTCAATTTAAAGAAAACGTTAACTGAAAAAATACTACCAGGTAACAGAAAACCAAAAGTGATTTACAAACAACTAATACAAACTGTTTTATATTTACTTAGAACCCAAAAAGGTAAAACAGAGTTAGGTAATATATTTGTATGGAAAGCACAGAGCGAACAACACAGCAATGCACCTACAGCATTACACCGTGATAATAAACCAGTGCTCATTAGTAGGAAAAAACTTAAACATGTTGTTGTTAAAACTAGGGACGGTAAGAAATTAAAGACTTTAAAAAGTAGCGGACGTTTAGACGATGGACGGTACGCCTATAGACTAAATGCTTTTGGTCATGTAATTAGTAAGCGTGCAATGCGGTTGTCATCGAGTCCTATTATAGATGTTGTTGCAGACGGTAAAAAAATAGGATCTATACACGCAGCGTTTAGGGAAAACGAATACAAATAGTTTAAAACAGAAAATGCTTAAAGATATAGTTAACTGCAATAAACTGAATAATAAAAGCGGTTGTGAAGACTACTAAAACTAGCATGGTCATTTTTCTTTCCTTAATTCTTTTACATCAGACAATATTATCTTAATTGACTCCTTAATACTACCTGTCCTTTCTTCAATTACTGCTAATTGTGATTCGCCACGCGATATAGTGGTGTTTAGTTTAGTAATAGAACGCTTGTTTGCTTCTATAGCTTTTTCGTTGTGATCAACATCAGAGTTAACACCAGATAGATACCAGATAAAAGTTAGAGCTGGAACGCATACCGCTATTATAACTGATAACCACCTAACCATATTATCTTTATTTTTTGTCATTACACTTTAGTAATCGTAATCTATCTGTGATTGAGCATAAAACGCATCTACAATAGATTGATCTAATAGTTCAGCAGCGATAAAACCCTCGCTTGGCCTAGTGGTTGCTACTCCAAAACCACCAGCATTTCCAAATCCAAATCTAGGCGCAGCACCTTGAATGTCTAACACGCCTAAATTGTCTGAAAATACTGTTAATGTCTCTTGTACACCATCAATCCACATTCTAACACCAGCGGCTAATTTACTACCATCATAATCAACCATAATGTTAGTAGCAGAATTAGGCGCAGGTAGTAACGTAGTAGACCTAACCCTAATGCCTGTTGTTGGCCAAGCGTTCAACATTACAAATTCCCAAACACCGTCAATCATCCAGAGCACCCAAGATGTGGACATAGAACCTTGCGTTCTACCCATGATTGTACCGAAATTAGTAGTACCGGACGTAGTAACAGTAGCACCGCAGCAAAATTCATTTGCAGCCGATATATTATATTCATCTAGTGAATGTGCTGAACCGTAGTTAACTACTGGTTCAGTAGCTACACCAGCAGGAAATCCATTCTCGAACCAAGTCCAGTTAGAACCAGCGGTTGTTAAGTCTACACCAGCCGAACTCTGATCGCCTACGTTTCTTACTACTCCTAAATCTACAGATGGTATTGTTCCAGGAACATCACTATAGACATCAGTATCAGAACGCCAATAACCGCTAAGAGTAGCAAGATCAGCAGGGGAAGACGGGCCACCCCCACCACCGCCAGCAGCGTTTAAGATAAAATCTTCTACTACTGATATGCCTAAGCCAATTTTCATTTAATGTAACGCAATAATATCTGTTGCAGTTGTTCCAGTTGCTAATACTATATCAACTCTTAGCGGTAAAATCGCACCGCTACCAACACCAATAAAAGTTAATGTTGTACCGTCTTTCATACGCACCGCTAGATCACCGCCAACACCTACATAAAGCCCTTTTGTTGTAGCAGTTAGCACTGTACCGTCATCAGGTGTAATAGATGTTGCGTCAGCCGCAGGACCGAAATTTTGATCATAGGATTGGTTCCATTCGTCAGTCATTATTTTGCATCCTTTTCTTTAAGTATACCAAGTTTTGTTTTTATTTTCTTGTGCTCAATACCAAATTGTAAACCAGCATTACCAAATACAGCTAGTGCTATTTCCCAATTATCATTAATCTTAGCTAGTATGCTAGTAATAGTTGGATCTTCAGGTACAAGCACAGTTATTGCAAGTAATATAGACGATATACCTGTTACTAGTTGTCCTATCTCTGTTTTTTTACCGTCAGCCCATGAAAGAAAAAAACTTTGAGCTAATTTCCGTATAAACCAATCTTTAATTTTACCCATGATAAAATACTCCTTTTAAAATCTGTTGCTAGTATAACTTATCGGATTAATTGTTAAAAGGCCTTTTATCTTGGGATAAATCGCTCTATATGCTTATAGAACTTAGCATATAACCACTTGAAAACAGGGACAAGATTCACAAAAATTACTTTCTTTTTTCGTATTGACGGCTTTTTATAGTCATGATCGTAAGACATCGGCAATCCTTTCAGCCCGTTTACCTACTTGCTTTGCGTATTTTGACAGCAATATATTTGTAGATGCTCTCTGCCACTCACAGTTTTTTATGTGTTGGATTGTATTTTTAAATGTTAGAAAACTACCTACACCCATGTTATAGATCATGTTAACTAATGCCGCCTGTTTTCTTCTTGGGTAGTGGTCAAAATCTGGAAATATCCGCATAGCTGATTTGTAAGCATTTTCAGTTTCAGTATGCAATAGATATTCAGCAACTTCTAAAGTTATATGATTTTCATTATCAATGTAGGGTAAAATCTCTTGTGGATATTGGTTAGCGTCTTTATTAAACCCGTAACCTATAGAACTATTTCCTAGTGTATCAGGGTAAACTACTAATACTAAACCCTCGTCAATTCGTAACTGATTTTTAGTCAATTCTATAGTTAGGAATAAATTAAGGTCCATAAACAATACTAATAGAAGTAATTTTAAAATCTCTATAACTAAATACCTAATAAAGTTTTTAACTCATTTACTTTTGTTGCAGATGCTTTAAGCAAAACGTCTACTGACTCATCACCCCTTAACTCATCTGAATCAGTTGGAGCACCTGCAATGTGATCCACTATTACTTTATCTATTGTTGCTTCACTTATTTCATTTTCACCTGATACAGTAACGTTACTAGGCTCTAACCAAGGTGCTGTTAAATCAGATGGTATGGTAATACCACTTAAATAATCTGGTAAAGGAAGCTTTTTGTCACCATCAATAGTGCTATACGGAAATTCTAACCACGATATAGCATTAGCAATACTTATTACTGTTGTTTTATCTTTAGTAGCGGCTTGTACTTCTGCCTGAAACGTTTCAGGATTAAGAAACTTACTATTTATTTTTCTATATTGTGTCTTTTTATCCATTACTTATCCTCGACGGTACATCCCAAAAAAACTAATCGTTTGTGGATTAGTCCCTAAATTACCAGCGTTAAAACGCTGCATAAATAGGGAATTCCCTATTAAATGGCCGAACATTGAAACAGCCGAATTTATACCTGTTGCTGTTATCATGTAGTAACCATTTGCTAAACTTTGTTCGTCTAAGTTAAGATCGGCAGTTGGTAAAGTATAAGTAACACTTCGCCCATTTGTAGCTAAATCAAATAAACCGTAGTACATAAAAAGCACTAAGTTTCCGAATTCAAAATAAGACGCTTCTATTGTACTACCAGATGACAAAGTACCACCATTAGCAGCGCCGATTGTAGGATTCCAATCTAGCCTTTCTGGACTTCCCCAATTAACTATTATAAATTCACTATTAGCAGAGCTATAACGCATTAAAATTGGTTGGTCCGCTTTAACATCCATTGGGCCAACATCAACACCACCTCGTTTAGATAAGCGAACACTTCCACGAGAGTCTAAATTAACTAACCAACCAGTTGTAATAGTAACGTCAGAAGGTGCGTTAAACAAAATTAAATCATTATCTGTATATGGTCCTATTATCGGTACAGCGGAAGTTAGTATGTAGAAGTTAGGTATTTGAAAAACAGCCGTTGCAGGTTGAATGGTTGATCCAGGTACAGGTGGTGAAATAGCCACGTTTAAAACGTCTAATAAATCAGCGGTTTCAATAAACCCGTCTTCAGCGTCTTGCCGTGTGCCTTGCGTGTCACCTACATCGTCAGCTATATCTCTTAAAACAGTAGTAAATGCCATAACTAAAAAATCTCATTAGGGTTATTTAAAATCATTAATTTTAATTCAAGTGTTGGTTCTTCTGACTCTACATCAAATGATGGTGCTCTACCAACTACTCTAAAAAAGTACGCCTTTGCATTCCTTAAAACAAAACCTATAGACCAATCGTCACCTTCAAACAAATTAGTTGTTTGATTAGGTGGTGTAGACCCTTGATGACTAGGACTGTCAATGTGCGACAGCCGTATTATATCCCATAATTTAATATCCTTATAGTTGTTTTTCCAGAAAGGTACTGTAATGGTGTATATCTGCCTTTCAAGAGCATATCTTATAAATTTATAGTCTAAATAGGCTTGTGCTGTATCAAAGGTGTTAACAAATGTAGGTGTTAAAAATGATTCTTCAGGTATACGTTCACCGTATAAGGCGACGCTATCGACATCAGTATTTGATAATGTAGCTGTAAAAAAGTTACCATCTATACTAGTTGCACCGCTTTGCGCTAATCGCCTACCGTAAGCTAAATCAATTTTGTTTAAAATATCTTCAATACCAATGGTTTCAATACCACTAAATACACAATCACGCTCTGAAATTTTAGCTACTACTTCTTGTTCTACACCATAAGTCCAGAATGCAAACGTACCATCAAGGTTAGGTATTAATTTAGAATTAGAATTTTCTAAAATTGTTAGCATTAAATCTCTGTAGGTAACTTCACTAGTTTCAACCCCTGCTATCTCTAAAGCTAAACTTTCAGCAGTTGGGAAACGAGTTTCATCGAAGCGTGCAAAACTCTCACCATCTTGTACATAGAAAAGAAGTTTTATTAATTCAAAAGATGTAATTAATAACTTGTCAGGTACACCAGTTATGACACCAGCAGAATCATCAGTTAAACCGTTAGCTATAAATACCCATTCTTTTAAAAACGCAGATGGTTCAGCAGGACCAGTAGAACCAGCACCGAATGAATAAGTAAGTCTAAAGTGAGTTGTAACAAGTGTTCCTAGTTGTCGTTTTGTAAATGGACTATAGTGATAGCCATACAATTTTAAACCAGCGGGATTAGTTGCAGTGATACCAGTGTCTAACCATAATTTGTCATTGTCATCCAAATCCTGTTCCCAAACTAGACGATCAGTGCCAGTGGTTTGAATTTCAAATTGCGTTATCCCATCTAACCCCGTTTCTTCAACCATTAAATAAAGATTCTCTAAACTATTTATATAAACTGGTCCCTCAAAAGAGACAGCGCCCATGTCATAATCAACAGCACCACGTATTAAACCTTGAAAAGATAATTTGCTTTTTGTTGCCACGGCGTTTCTAATTGGTACAAATACAAACGATCCGCTATCATTTACACCATGCCCTAGTGTAAAACGCACATCACCATCAATGCTTAAACCACCGTTGTTTTGCCCTACAGCTTGCACACTTATTTTTGTTAATACGTCAAATTCATAACCGTTTAAATCAACAGGTATCATGTAAGTAAACTTAGTTCCACCAGTAGCGCCAGGAAAACTATTAATAGCAGCGCCTAACTCTTCAAAAACTGGAGTTGCAGAAGTTGCTAAAGTTTGCAGAATTGTTTCCTGATATATGCCATCAGCATCAGTTACAAATGCGTCTTCTGCTATATCCTGAATAGGAAAAAGAGTTGTAGGAGTATCAATCGTAGTACCTACACCAAAATCAGAATTCAAATTATAATCAGTGTAAGTAAGATTTGTCGCGGTTATACTGCTATATGGTATTCCTTTAACCTGAACACTTTCCCCAATTACAATAGCAGCAGTAGAATTAAACGCCTGTTCTTCGTAAACTCTACTTATTAACTCCTCTTCTGGATAACGATTGTTTACAATCTCTAATGATAATGTCTCATCATTAATTAAAAGTGTGAATGTACCGCCTTGAATGTCGATACTGTAATCATAAACCTTACCAATAAATTCAATAGTAAGGTCCGAACTATCACCTAGATCACCACCCTCTAATGAATCTATACTATCAATTCTTCGTCTATTAAATGAGTACAATGATATCGATTGATTAATAAACACCCATCCATCAATAAAATCATACAAACGTCTAACAGCATCATAACTGCCTCTAATAGCATCGATTGTTATTGAGCCAGTTCTATTAGTCGGTAAAACTTCGCCCATATCTTGACCTAGCCCACCGATGGAATTTAGTATTCCCCATATTTCCGGCGATCCAGAGTAAAGCTCGTCAGGTTTATAGAATCTATTTGAAATATGTATTTGTTTTGTAGTAGTAACACCTAGCTCTCGTTTAGCGATATTAATTTCTACTATAAAATGCCCCTCAGTTTTAACTGCCATTACCCTATAATATCCTCTGTGAACGTTGTGGATATTATATTTGTATCACGCCATTGATCGCCCGATGTATCGTTTGATGTTAACCAGCCGAATGCTAAAAGATTTTCTAGCACGTAATGGTCAAACGTATCGGGAGCATAAAGAAATATTGGATAATCGGCTGTAAATTGCTCTATGTTCTGTCTATAAAAATCAAACGTATCATCTGGTATACCATGCCAAGTTAATGCTAGCTCTCGTCTTGCACGACCCGATGAAGTAGAAAACATAGTACCTGCATCAGCTATAAACCCTCTATTATTTCCAGTGTTAACATTATTAGTAAATGAATAACGTGGCGATCTACCGTCAAAATTAAAGAACATGCCAAAATAACATTTCTGTATTAAATGCTGTACAGGTAAGATTGAAATTACTTCTATTCTAAAATACCTATAAAATCCAGATGCAGCGCCAGTAATAATTAAGTCTTCGTCGTGAGTGCCTATAAGGTCAGTTAGTTCAACATTAAAAAAGGAAAATAAAGTATCATCAGAAGCACCAAAATTGTCAGTGCTACCGTGTAGCTCTAGGCTTATAGTAGTAGCGCCTTTGCTTAGTATCATTGATCTGATACCTCTAAAGGCTATGTATTCAGCTTGTGCTGTTAAAGAAGCACCTAAATCGAGAGTTATAAGGGACTCCATCACATCCCCGTCACTTTCCCAATAGACACCAGATGGACCGTGAAACAAATTTTCATGTGGATGGTCTGAAGTTTCAGTGCTAGCAGTGGTTAAAATTGCTTGCCGTGGAATATCATTAAAAGCAAGATTTAAAAGTGTCATATTCTTCTACCTGGTTCTCTATTCTTCCTATCAAAATAGGTTTCAATTTCTCGTTTTATTCGTTTCTCAACACCTAATTCAGCGCCTCTTGCGTCAATTCTTACTGTAACGTCACCGCCAGACGAGTTGGCTGAACGTACTCCCAAATCACCGTTTGATAAGCGTTCCAGAGGCAGGATCGCTTCAGGACCACGTTCAGCCATAGAACCAATATCAAACAATGTAAAGTCACTTACTACACCACCTTTAGCAAACTGCTTTATAGATCCATTGGTAAATATATTCCCCTTAGCATTTTGAGTAGGTGAGACATTTACATTAGCGTCAACATTGATATTTCCTAAGCTATTCTCTATTTGATTTGCAGCACCCTTAGCACTTTTCTCTATCTCTTCAAAAGCTTCAGTGGCGCTATTACTTAAATCAAAAAATGCTTCACCGCCATCTAAAGCAACAGAAGTTATAGTAGTTAAAATTGATGCTATTGTATCAGTAGTAGCAGCTTCTAATTGGTCTATAGATTGAATACCAAAAGCTTTCATTGCATCTAAAAATACTTTAGCTTTTTCAACTGAAATCTTTCCACTTTGAACCATACGATCTACAAGCGCATCAATTGACGCTATACCCTCTTTTTTTGCAGCCGCAGCTAAAGTTTTGATAGCGTCAACAGATTGCATCGTGTCACCGCTTATCTCTACTAAACGTTCTACTGCAACAGCTACGTCATTTGCAGCTATTTCAGCTTGTGCAAATCCTTCACGTATACCGTTCATAGCTATGACATATTCACGGATTGAAATTTCACCTTTTTCTAAAGACTCTAACATTACTGCTTCAAAGTCTTGTATCGGTATTTTTAAGCCACCTATTAACCTACCTAGATTTTCAACACTTCCACCAACATTATCAAAAAGCATTTTTGCTATTTGCCCACCGTGAACATCAGCAAGCCCTGAAAGCTTGGCAAGTGCTAAACCAACACCACTAAAAGCACCATAGGCAGCACCAGCCGCCTCTTCAAATGTACCAGCCCAATCTGCCTCTTTCCATACTCCTTTAGCCGCTAGGTTAAACTCTTTAAATGGTTGCAGTTGTCCTTCCGCATCGAATATCTGGATGTCAGTTTGCTCTAACATCCCATCCATGAATTTTTTAAACTCTTTTCTAGCGGTGGTTTCAAAATGTTCACCACCGAACATGTGCTTTATGCCTTTCCCTACAGCTTTACCGATAATAGGCCCAATTGTACCACCTATTTGCGCGCCTACAGGACCACCAAAAGCAGCTCCAAAACCAGCTCCAGCAGCACCGCCTATGCCCTCAAACGTTGAAACAGTATCTTTACCGATCAAAGCTATACCAGCTAAAATAGCAGGTGCAGCGGCAGCAAACGCGCTACTAGAAGCAGCACCAGCAAACATCCCACCACCAGGATCACCGCTTATAGCTCCAGGGGTAAAATCACCAGATGGAAGTAATGGGCCTGAAACACCTTCAGGACGAGCTGAACCGAATAGGCTACCGCCTAAGCTATCCATGGATATACCACCGCCAGCAATACTAGAAAATAGACCACCTAAGCCGCCTGAACCACCACCACCGCCAGAGCTGTTAATAGCATCAGAAATCTGACTTATAAGCCCTGTTACAGTATCACCAAAACCACCTAAGTTTCCTACAATTCCAGATAACGATTCGTTTACCTTTGCGCCTAAGCCTTCAAAAATTGTATTTAGTAAAGTTGTTTCCGCACTAATTTCTTGTACAGATGATGTAACTTGACTAGCCAGCATGTCGAAAGATTCGGCAGTCTGATCCGTAGCAACTTCAGCAGGTTTAACCATGTTAGCTGTAAGCTTGTCGAATTCATCTTTAATACGTTGAATCATGTCAGGTACAAACGAATTACCGACTACCTTGTCAAACATATCCGCAAAGAATCCAGTTATGGCATCAACACCTTTTCCGAAATCAGTTACTATTTTATTAAACTTTGTTATTAATTCTGTTTTTATTGCGGCAATAAATTCTTGAACTATCTTTAAAGCTTCAGCAAATCTTTCTTTGAATGCATCCCTAAAACGTTGCGTTGCCGCTTCTACATTTTTTATCCACGCATTAATTTCTTCTCTAAATACAATTATTGCAGCTACTACTAAACCAATAGCAACAATAATTAACCCAATTGGAGACAACAGGAAGGCAAGAGCACCAGCAGCAGCAGCTAGCACACCTGTTAACGTTCCTAAAGCCCCTATTATCAGCCCTAGACCAATTAATAAAGGTCCAGCAATAGCAACAATAGCGCCAAAAGCAGCTATTGCTTTCTGTGTTTGCGGATCAAGCTTGCTAAATGCATCAGTAATACTTTTTATTATCTCACCTAGTTTTAAAACAGCAGGTGCTAAAGCTTGTCCTATTACTATTTGTGCCGCATCGACATTGTTTTTTAAAATTGTCATCTGTGCTGCAAATGACTTTAGTTGCTTGTTTGCTACTTCCTCAGTTATACCACCAGCATTTTCTAGTTCTTTTTGGAATTCTCTTAATTGCTCTGAACTACCACCTAACAAACGCATTGATGTTAAAGTGTTACGGTTAAAACCTAACTGGACTTCTAATTGCGCCCGTTGTGCGTCAGTCAAATTCTCAGTAGCTTTTTCGTAGTCACCGATTATGTCAGCTAAATTCTTAAACTTTCCATTAGCATCAAAAACAGCTATTCCAGCTTTTTCAAACGCTTCTGCATTTTTATTTGCTAGAACTGGTAATTGTACTAAGACAGTATTTAAAGCAACGCCAGCGGCTTCACCTTTTAAACCTGCATTTGCAAACACTGATAATGCCGCAGCACCTTCCTCTAAACTTTTATTTGTGCTTTTTAAAGCAGCACCAGCTTTTTGGGTTAGCGATTCACTAAATTGTTCAACACTGGCATTAGCTAACGTATTAGCTTTTACTAATACGTCAGATACTTTTACTAGATCTTTTGTTTCTAATCCTAGCGCACTTTGAGCATCTGTTAACAAGTCTGTTGCAGTTGCTAAATCAAAAGCGCCAGCTTGTGCAAATTGAGCAACAGCAGGTAAAGCCTCTAGGGATTCTTTAGCATCAAGGCCAGCACTAGCTAGAAAGAAAAACGAATCAGCTATTTGTTTTGCACTAAAAGTTGTTTTCTTAGATAACTCAATAGCAGCTTTAACCATGTCTTTTCGCATGGCTTCGGACACTTCCCCCATAATAGAAAGGGATTTTGTCATTGCACTATCAAAGTCACTAAAAGTTTTGATAGCTAAACCACCAAGTAACGCCAAGGGTATTGACACTCTTGAAACTGTTCTACCTAATGAAGTTACATTTTTTGATAATTTTTTAAGATCAGTAGATGCATTTTTAATGCCTTTTGAAAACCCTGAAGTTTTAGCAACTATATTTACTACCAGTTCAGCAACGGCCATTAGTCTATATTCCTTTCGCTCTTTATCTTTTCAACTAGCTCTTTATCTGTAATCTTTTTTCGTGGGAACAACCTTTCAAATGCTTGTTTTATCTTAGCAGGATCAAGCGTTTCTGTCTTATGATTTATCGGTGATTCACCTAAAAGGTCACTCAATAGCGGCTTAGGTCCCCCCTTTTGCCTGTGTACGCCTCTAAATGAGGTATGGAGTGCAGCAACTTGAAAATCTTCTAAATAAATTTTAATCCTATGTTGCTTGCAAAAGTGCGAAAATTGCAAAGGTGTAGTCTCATGCCAGAATTGATGCGGTGTCATATTAAAATGAATTACAGCATAACTTAAATCATCGATCCAGTTTGGTGGTTTTATCGCCTCTTCTTGTTCGTTATCTTTTTTTTAGACACATCCTCTGTTGCGTCTTTCATAGGTACAGCTCTTTCTAAGCTTTCTTGTATAAGTGCTCCGCATTGAGTCATACCAACAAATTCAATATTTACTTTTGCTAATTCAACAGTCCACGGCGTTTTATCTTTCATTGCATCAGACGCAAATCCAGCCCAAAGAACTACAGCCATTTTACTAGCGTTTAAACTGTCCCAATCAAAGTCATTATATACGTTGTATTCTTTGTTACCTGTTTGCTCGATCATGTGTTCTTCGATAGCGCAAAACGCATAATGATTTAAACAGAAATTACGTTCCCTATCACCGCATAACACGGTTATGCTTGGAAAAGCAGCTTGATTACCTTTTGTCATTTTAATGCCTCTTTTAAAACGATTTTAAGTTATATTTTTACGCCCAAGTATATTCCTTAGTTGGTAATATAGTTATAGTCATTTGCGCGTGCGAATCTCTATCATGGTTTATATCAGTGTCTTGTATAATAGCTGCAAATGTAACCGTACTGTTGCTATCATCAGTAAAACCGATTTGATAATTATGTGTTTCACCAGATTCAACTCTAGTTTGATAAAGTAGTATTTGATCAGAATCATCAGCTACAAAGTTAAGCGGTATTGAAAACGCTTTACCTTCTTTAAGCCCTAGTCCAATATGTTCAACCCAACCGTCGGTTGAACTCATATGAGTTACTTCGCTTGTTCTTTGAGTTGTACCAAATCCAGGGATTCCAGCAACTTCAGCCATAGCTGTAAATGCTTCTGGTCCACCACCGTCACCGATTCTAAATTCTACCCCAAATCCAGGATTTGCGTTTGACATTACCATAATTAAAAACTCCCTTTTAGTTTAAGCCCAATTAAATTCCTTAGTAGGTAAAAATGTTACCGTCATTTGCGCGTGTGAATCTCTATCGTGGTTAATGTCGGTATCCTGAATAATAGAAGCAAATGTAACAGAGCTTCCGCTATCATCAGTAAACAAAATTCTATAATTATTTGTTGTGCCATCTTCAACGCGAGTTTGATAGAGCAATACTTGATCAGAATCGTCAGCAACAAAGTTAAGAGGTACTGAAAAAGCTTTACCCTCTTTAAGACCTAAACCAAGTTGTTCAACCCAACCGTCGGTTGAACTCATATGAGTTATTTCGCTTGTTCGTTGAGTTGTACCAAATCCAGGGATTCCAGCGACTTCAGCCATTGAGCTATAAACTTCGTCAACACCACCAGCTAAATTAACAGCCGGAGTTTCTTCAGTTACTACACCTGTACCGTCACCAACGTTCGTTACAGTAACAAGCACGTTACTAGGGTTATCAGCTCTTACAGCGTCTATAACGTCTTGCGCTGTTGCAAGTATAGCTATACCGTCAGCACTTTCTAAAGTTACTGTTATTGCATTTCCTACAGCAGCGGCAGTAGTGGCTGCATTTATTCCAGAAAGAGCTAACTCTATAGTTATTGCATCACCTGATATACCTTGTATGCGTGCTTCCCACGTTATGCCAGAATTACCAGCATCAGTTACAAAGCTAGATTTTGTACCGCCATCGCCAATTTGAAAGCCTACACCGAATCCTGGATTTGCGTTTGACATTACCATAATTAAAAAATCCTTTTAAGGTGTTGGATTAGCTTCACGATGCCAAACCCTAAACCTGATTAATGATCTAAAATTCTTAATTTCTTCCTCGTACATATCCATCTTTGTTTCAAGCTGGACCCCTTTAATTATAACACCTAGATTAACGCCTGAATAGCCTTGAAGTGCAAGTCTTACTTGCTCTATTAGTGCTTTAGCGTCATTAAAAGATATGTCGAACGCATCATATTGAACTCTACCCATAAAAAGACCAGCACACCCCGTAATATCATCAATAGGATCATCAGCTAATACTTGATAAACAATAGCTGGTAATTCTGGATCTTGTGGTAAATGAATCGGATAAATACGCACATCGGCTAATGTTGGTACATTTACCAACACATCACGCAAAGCATTTACCATAGGTGTATAAGGCATTACAAATCTAACCCTTTTAGTTTAGACTTTGGAAGTCGTTTTACTCTTTTGTCAATTTCAGCTCTAACATTAGTTGCAAATTCTAGCACATTTATGCGTGTTGTTTTTCTCAAACCCTCAGATAGAAAAGGTGCAGCAGCAACACTTTTTCCGCTAAATGCTTTATGCCTAGTTGTTATTTTATGGCCGAACTCAATAAAGGGAGCGTAAAAAGCACCATTAGGATCTTTTCTACTTTTACCAGACTTAACACCTACTGTACCTTTAACAAACCCTTTACCATAGCGGCTTGTTCGCCTCATCCTTGCTTTTACATTACGTCTTAATCTTCCAGTATCTACCCTGCTAAATTCACCTAGTAATGCAGCGGATCTATTTTCAGTTGTTTTTAAAGCAGTCTTCATTGCAGCACGTAAAGCGTTTACACCAATATTTCCAGGTAGCTTTTTCAACATGGATTGTAGTGCATCAAGTTGCACCTTATCCATAGTAATTGAAAACCCATTTTGTGTTCCTGGTTGTTGCCTAAAAGCCATCGGATTCTAGCACCTGTCCTAATACGTCAAAATATTCTCTGTTCTTTGTACCACCTGGATTGATGTTTATAATATCAAACATTTGTCCATTATACAGTAAAAAATCTGTAGGTAACAAACTATCAAACCAGCGGATTCTAAATTTATAAACAATAGTAGCCATTTCTCTACCACTCATAAACTTTTCTTGACCACGCATAGGAAGTACGTTACCCCATGCTTTACGGCGTTCAACATAAGTTTTTATTTCTTGGCCGCTATCATCTTGGCTAGTAAGTTCTTCCTGAATACTGATTAGATGCTCTAGCTTTCCGGCTCTGACTTTTCCACTCATAAAATTGTGTCCTAAATACTGTTATAAATTGTGCCGAACTCCACGGGATTTCTACTATAGTGCCGCCAGGTGCAAACATAGAATCTTCTCTAAAGTTCTGGAAGTCACCTACCATTGACGTTAGGGCGTGCCTATATTTTGCAGGAACATCAGTTTCAGCAGCGCCTTCACCTACCGTATAAGTAACTAGCACTGCTTTAGGTCTACTATCGTGGATATCAGACGGCCAGGACTCCCCATCAAGCAAAAAAACCTTTGCAGGGACATCAGAATCAGCAATAGCGTATTTTGATGCGTCAAACGTTGTCAGCGCGTTGTCATCGTCATAATATTCTATGGTTAACCCTGATATTGTTTTGGCAGATCGCTCTAATAGGAAATTACGCTCACATGGAAATAAATCAAATGATTGTTCTACTGTCTGATCTATTAAGGCGCGGCTTGTGTATTGCTGAAAAATCTCTATAGCGGCATCTAGTTTTAGCTGTAAAGTGCTATCTTCATCAGTACCGATAACTCTTAAATGTTCTTTTAGTGAATCAAGAGACAATGCAGGGACGGCAGGCGGTGTAGTAACCTTTATAGTCATAAATGCCCCTTAATCGTCAATAATAGTTTTTCGTTTCTTCCTAGCTTTCTTTTTCTTAGGTAACACATTTTTATCTAGAAACGTATCTTTTTCTTCTTTTGAGTCGACAACTTCGCTATTACTTTCTTGCTCGATTTTTGTTGGCTCTGGTTCTGTAATTTCAATCTCTTGCTTTTCGCTTTTCGACTTACTTTTTTTAACAGTAGCTTTTGGAGTTGCTTTTTCGTTTTTCTCATTATCTTTTTCTTCTTGCTCGTAAACGTCATCACGCGAAGCAGGTACTAAACACCCTGCTTTAGTTAATCGATCATAAGAATCTTCATCAGGGACCGCAACCACGGCCCCTGCATCAATTCTTTTACCATCGATCATGCATTGTGAAATTACTTTAGCAACTCTAGGCATATTACTATACCGGCATAAAGCGAGCATTTCCAGATTGAATTAATCCGGCAGAGTCAGCAGCAGCAGAAGCAATTATCCTAACCCCGATAAACGTAAACCCGTTATCGTAATCAAGATCGCCAGCTTCAGCATTTACTTCAGCTTCAGTATCAGCAGCACCACCAGTTGAATTTGTAGTTACAACAGCAGCCCCAAGAATCTTATCACCTGTACCAGAAGCATCAGTTGCTTGTCTAAATTCAACAGACATAGTACCAGCATCAGCTAGTGCAATTGCAGTTCCTACAGCACGAAAATCTCTAAATAGAGAAGTATCAAGGTAAGTAGCGCCAGTTTCACCAGCACTAGCGTCAACGCTTGCTATTAAAATATCTATTTTTGATACTTCAGAAAGTTTATGATTTGACATTTTTCAAATTCCTTAAAAATTAAAATTAAAAGTGTTAGGGGAATAAACAGCATTCCCCCTACACAGGATAATACACAGTCACTTCAACGTAGTACCTTTATGGTACATCTAATACAACAAATGGAGATACTTCAAAATCATTCTCGTCTCTAGTCGGCTTAGTTAACCATGGTTGCCCGTCAACGTTCCAATACACTTTAACTAGTGTTTTGTTGTTAACAAACTCAACATGTTCAGAAGCGGCAATAAATGGTCCTGAACCATCTTTAATTAGGTAAGACGCTCTATCAATCAGCATAAAGTCACCTTTTGAACCTAGCGTAGCCATCCCTCTACCGTGTCTAACAACAGGTATTCCGTACATAGTCACGGTTCCAGTTGATTGATCAACACTGATTATATTGCGGCTTCCCCCACCGTCATCAGTAGTGCTTAGAAGTCTTTCAAAAGCACTTCTAGAAGCTACCCAAACAGAGCTAGTAGTATTACCACCTAGTTCAACAAACCTAGAATACATTGCTTTGATATCAAGAAATATAACATCAGAAGCGGTATCACGATTAACTAGTAACGCAGCGCCAGAGTCTCTAATGCCTAGTGGCTTGCCCACCCCATCACCTGATAGAAACGCTTCATCTTCAGCACCTAAAACAGCTCGTCTTAGCAAACCACTTAAAAAGCTTTCAGCGGACGGCCAATTTCTTAGCAACTTATCCGTAATCGGGATAAATGCAGCAACTTCTTGTGGCTCTAGTTTTATCTGTCTCAAATCAGCATCAGTTTCAGGCTTTGCCCCACCTTCAGCGATCCAAGAAACTTGAACACCACCATAAGTTTTATGTGTTCCGTTAGGCTCTTGATCTAGTGCAGGAATTAAAACCGCAGAATCAGGTGGTGTACCTGCTTCAATTACAGTTGCGCCTGGTCTAATTAAAGAAGCATCAGGCTCATAGGCCATAATCTCAGAACGAAATTGAACTGGAACAGCAAAACCACCTCCAGCGCCTTCGCCCATACTCATGTCACTTTTTACACCGCTTGCAGCATAGTTAAGTCGCGCATCATTTTTATTACACGTTGCAGCAAAAAGGAATTCACCAAAAGATGAAAATTCTTTTGTAGCTTCAGGTGCAGGTGCATTAGGTGCGACAAATTTATTAGCAGCTTGTGTGCCAGTTCCTTTATCAGCTTCGTTTGCTTTTGCATCTTCAATAGCTTTTAATTCCGCTTCAGTATCAATACTTAAAGTTTCAAGATGAGCGTTAATGCCCTCAAGTTCAGCTTTAAGTCCTTCATACTTTGTTTTTTCTTCGTCAGTAAAAACTCGACTTTCAGTTTGTGCCAGGTCTACAAGAGATTGAATCTCTGTTAAAACCTTTGTTTTCTTTTCCAAATAAACTTTACTCATTTTTTAGTCCCTCAAGTTCTAAGGTGTATAACGCATTATTAAAAGCAGCACTGCCAGAGTTTCCAGAAGTTACCGCGCCTAGCTCTCTCGAAATGAGATCCCTAAAATTCATTATGCCGTCTACCATACCATTGTTCAAGGCTATTTTTGCCTCAACTATGCCGCCTTGACCGAAATTTGACGCAACAGCGTTAAAAGATGTCCCTCTATTGCGTGCAATGTCGGTTACAAACTGATTAAACACATCGTCGACCATTGCCTGTAATTCTTTTTCAGTCTCTTTTGATAGTGGTTCAAACTCATTTCCATCTACTTTTTTCTCGCCAGCAAAAATAAATGTTGGTTTAATACCTTCATTCTTTAATAATTCGCTAAAATCCATGTGCAATATAAACGCACCAACTGAACCGACAAAACCACTAGGCATTACAAAACTTTCAGTTGCAGCACTTGAAATCCAAAACGCAGCAGATGCCGACATAGGATTTGCCAATGAAACAATTCTTTTTCTTTCTCTAGCTTTAAAAATAGTTTCACTAAATTCTGCAACACCAATTGAAGAACCACCAGGAGAATCAACGTCAAGTATAATTGTTTTTACATTCGGATCATCTACTAGGCTAAGAAAAGCATTTTCTAGTTCATTTAAATCAATAGCACCCATAAACAACATTTCTATAAGGCCAGGCTTAAAATCAATTGGCCCGTTAATGCTTAACACTGCTACTGTACCTATACTGCTACTAGAACTATTTTCAACTTGAGCGAACGTATTAGTTTCAGTTACACCATAAAAATTAGTCTTAACCTTTAACGAACACTCGTCAGGTTTAATAGCACTAGCTAACTTATCCCGATCAATCATTTGCATGTAATTAGGATCTATTAATAATACATCTCTATATGTTTTAGTCTTGTACTCGTTCATTTGCATCTGCTTCCTTATCAGATATTAAATTCATATTCGCAGGTTTCATAAAGGCATCACCACCTTCATATGGTGGACGTTCCTCTTCTAAGCGTGCTTCGTTTGGATTCATCGCACCGCTAAAAATCATTGTGCGATAAAAGTTAGCTCTTGCAATACTATCACCACGAAGTAATCCATTAACGTTAAAATTAACAAATAAATTTGCATCACGTTTATCAGTGAATAGTTTTATCTTTAATTCTTGTTCCCACTTAACAATCCACGCCATTAGAGTATCGTTAACATAATCTATATTAAGTTGTTCAGCAGTACTATACGATATATCACCACTTTCTTGTAACTTGTGTAATGGCATTCGGTAAAAGCGCGCAATCTCTTTTACTTGGTTTACTCTAGTAAGTAGAAATTGCGCCTCTTCAGGTTTAATACTCGTTGGTGTAAACTCTACACTGTCATATAGAAACTTAAATCTATGGGCGTTGTCTAACCCGTCATTTAGTTGCTCATAGTGAGTTTTTAAATTTTCTATTTCAGATTCCTGCATTCCTTCAGGAATTGTAACGTAACCGCCTGATTGACTTCCATTACTAAAAAACTTTGATCCGAACTCTTCTAAAGCAGTTCCTAACCCAATTGCATTTGTAGCGTATTGTATAATTGAATACCCTATTAACCCATCGTAGCCTAAACCTTTAATGTGTATAATATTTTCTTTAGGTAGATCACGTTGCGAACCATCGTCAAAAGTAACTCTGTAAACTACGTCTACTTCACCATTACTTTTTTTAACTTTTGTTGGGTTAACTCTATTCGGTGGTAAAGGCCATAAATGTTTTGCTCTCTTCCTATCGTTCTTAAAAAATTCTATTTCAGCATACCCGTTACCATGTGTTAATACATGGCCCATTAAAGTTTCATAAAATGTGATAGCGGTCATTATTGGGTTAGGTTGCAAAGTAAGCGTGTTAAAACTTACGTGTGTTTCATCAATGGATCTTCCGTTGTTAGGTAATCGGGTAATAACCTGTTTAGGTATCTTTGCAATGTCTTCGCTTATCGCTCTATTACATTCAAAAAATGGTGCTAGGCTTAAAGCGGAAAAATCATTTACGGTAGTTCCTGCTTGCGACCTATTCCCAAAAGCGTTTAGAAACCAGCCGTTGCTTGACCCAATCGAGCTAGTAGGCCCGAAAATACTTTTAATAATACCTTTCATTAACTTTCCCTTGCAGCAAAAATCACAAATGCCAACATCATAACGCCAGCTATTATAAACGCGCTTGGCTCATATATAATATAGCAGCCATAACATAAACTTGCAGCCCCTAAAAATGCTAGTATATCCAGTAACATAATTCACCTCTATAAGTTTGGTAATAGTTCATCAAAGTTTTTAGCACCGTAAACACTAAACTTTCTTGGTTCCCGTTCGTAAATTGAAGCACCAGCAAAACCCATTACAGTTGCTATAACGCCATCAATTTTATCTTTACTTTTCTTTTTGGTTAATTTCTCATTTTCATGTGCATCAACTTCTACTACACAGTTACCAGCCATCCACGTTAGCACAGGATGATTAAAATGTTCACACCGTTTTAATTTTAAAGCTCGGTAAAAACCTTTAGTTGGATCACTCATGCTTAACATTCCTTGCCCAAACGGTAATAATTCTATTCCTGGTAATCTTCGTTGCATTGTAGCTATTATAAATTCAGCGCCTTTTCTATCGTACCGCAATTCTTTTATATTATAAATCTCAGAATCTTTTAATATATGGTCAAAAACTATTTCGTGATCTATTACATCACCTTCAGTCGGAATTAAAAAACCTTGATCGGCCCATAGATCATAGCGAACACCTAATTTTCTTGAACGCTCTTTTATTTTTTCTTTAGGACAAAATATTTTTACTTTTATTTTATAGTGTATTTTTCCTTCAGCGGTTTTTTTATAGGGGAACACGTAACTAATTGCTGTTGTATCTTCTTTACTAGCTAAGTCTAACCCTACAAAGCATTGTTTACCTTCAAACCATTCAGCATCATACACGCCACTATTTTCACGCCATACGTTCATATCGATCCAAGGCGAATCCGCTTCAGTCCAATAGCCTAAGCGGTAACGAAGAAAAGCAGACTTTTTAGCTGGATCATTTTCACACTCTCGAACGTTATCAATAAACATATCAGGATTTAAAATTTCCCCATAAGAAGGGTTTGCCTCTTGCCACGCTTCCGGCGATTTCCAATAGTCTTGATCGGACTCTATTTTTTCTCTATCAACGCCATAGATTTTAGGAAAAAATGAAACCTGATTTGTTATAACACCATCTAATATTTGCCTTGCCGTTGTGTGCAATTCAAAACACAGCGAAAAACGGTCACTTCCAGCGGTTGTTATACACAATGGGCATAATGGTTGGCTACGTGCCGCACCACCATATTTTATTTTGTCAAAAAATTCTCTTCCAGCTCCAGCCCATTCGTGAATTTCATCACATATTGCGCAATGAATGTCAGGACCATCTTTTGTTGAATGGTCACTTGACCAGCTAAGAAAATAACTTTGAGAATTTTTAACTATTCTATATCGAGATGGTACTAATTCAGCCAAGTTTTTAATATATGGTGATAGCTCAACCATTCCAGCGGCAATGTTCCATACAATGTTTGCTTGATCCCTTGCATTAGCACAGCAATAAACCTCACTTCCCTTTTCGCCATCACCGAACAACATATATAAACCAATGCCAGCAGCGAACGTGCTTTTCCCATTTTTCTTAGGAACCTCGATATAACCTTCCCTAAATCTTCTGTTACCATCTGGACGCATCCAGCCATACAACGGATGTAAAATATCGTATCGTTGCCAATCTAATAAAATGAACGGTGTTTGCTGTTTTGGTAATACTAAAAATTTTTCAAAGAATGTGCATACATGCTCTGCTTTCTTATGGTCAAACGTGTAGCCTTCCAGTAACGCATATTCATCAGCACCCGTAACTATATACTGTAACCAACCATCTTTTTTAGCTTTGCGTTTAAGCCCGATTAGTTTTGAAATTTCAGTCATTGCTACTTGCTATCTAAAAACTGACTAAAAGGATCAATGCCTTCAGTTGCTTTTGTGATTAATCGTATTGCGCTTCTACTTGCAGGAGTCATACCAAATTTTTCTGTAAGCTTTGCAATTTGAGTTGCAAGTTCATTAGCCGATCGCATTAACGGATCTCCTTTACCACCTTTCATTCCTTCACGTACAAAAATATTACGTGGTAAAACAGTGTTCAGTTCTTCACCATTGTCTAAAGCTGTTTGCAGCATACGCTCATACTCTTGTTCGTAGAAATGTTTTAGTTTTGAAATCTCAACACGGCAGTCAACGTAGTCGGCGTAAGTTTGGCAGATGATAGAAAGCATCATTTGATCGATGTCGCCTATCATCCCCATTTCGTGTAAGGAAATTGTAATAGACTTCCAAATTCTTTTTGCTTGTCTATCTAAAAATTTAGGTGGTTGTGGAATTGTCGGCGTAATTGAAGGTTGCGTAATTATTGACGGAACCCCCGTAGGCATTCCCCTAGATTCTTTTTCGCCTTGCGTTGATCCCTTTGGTCCTGGTTTTGTCATGCCCCTAGTTTTGCATATTTTCGTAATAACGCCAAAGAGGAAAGATCACTAGATCCCAAAATTACACAAATTTGAC
>Ga0164315_10000675_pt1 | contig 24334 bp, 14 predicted proteins | sample GuaBasSedimGuay6_FD_113737 | JGI IMG/M metagenome (GOLD analysis project Ga0164315, IMG submission 113737) | Subseafloor sediment microbial communities from Guaymas Basin, Gulf of California, Mexico - Guay6, Core 4569-2, 0-3 cm | ecosystem: Environmental > Aquatic > Marine > Hydrothermal vents... | reverse complement strand
CCCCAAATCATCCTGAAGTTCAACATAAATATCTCTTGTATCCTGCAAAAGTCTTATTGCTTTTTCATAATCTCCCCAATTTGAAACTACTACAGCAATCCCTTTCATACTTTTTGCTATTCCTAGTTTATTTCCTGTAACAACAAAGTAGGATTGGGATTTTACAAAATATTCGTTCGCAATTTTATATCTACTCCAATCGTAGTAATTGCTTGCAATACTGAACATTACCTCGGCAATATCATCTTTATCATTATTCTTCTCAACATGAGAAAGAAGAATATGTAATGTAGTATCAGCATCTTGATATTCACACAACCTATTTTGATTGAAGGAGATTTTATCAAGCGCATTGAGCACACCCTCAGTATCATTATTTTTTTTTGACAAATGATAAATGACTTTATCATATTCGAGAGTTTTACTGATATCACTATTTGAATATTTTTCAGATAGGTTTTTTGCAATTTCTAATTTACTTTCAACTGACAATAAGGTATCTTCTAAAGTAATAAGATTCAAACTATCTGTATTTGAATAAACTGTTGTAGAGAGAGCAAAAATCCCTAATCCAACACACAAGAAAGTAGTTAATAACCTACTAGAAATTGTCTTAAATTTCTTAACGAATGATATAAGTAAAATCGCTAAATTCAAAATTGCTATTTTATTAATAAAATCAATATTAATCAAGTATTCTTCTAATTGCCTTCTCAAATTGAATAAAGTAAACCTCTATTCCTTCAATATTAAACTGCTCAATTAGTTTTGATAAATTTGAGGTATACTGCTGCAAATTTTTATCGTTTGTATCTAATGCTATTACTCCCAGAATATTATTAAACTCAGTAATCTTGTCAATCAACCTTGTTTCTCTTGCAACATGAAACTCATTCAAGTATAAATTTTCTAATCTTTTAATCTGTTCAGAATCTAGGGTCACCTCTGATATATTTTTAAAAAAATCATCAAAACTTCTATTATGGGTTAAATCATACTGATTATTTGTTGTGAAGTCATAGGCAACATTACTTTCGTAGTTTAAGTCAATATTTAACTCATCTGATTCCAAAACCTCAACATCCGAAAAAACAATTTCAAAATTACTCCCTTCACTTTCCTTGCTCTCCACTGAGATTGTCCCATTTAATATCTCAACTAATCTTTTAGTAATTGCCAGTCCTAGCCCCGTTCCTTCATTATTATTATCAGCATCTAATTGATAAAAAGGTTCAAATATTTTTTGTTGTTCATTGGTAGGTATTCCCAGTCCGGAATCCTTTACTTCAACAATTAAATCCACTAAATCGTTTCTTTCATTATCAACTCTAACACTTACATCAATTGTACCTGAAGTGGTAAATTTTATTGCATTTCCAAGTAAGTTAAACAATATCTGCCTTAGCCTTAAGTCACTAAAATTTATTGCAGAAGGAACATTATTTTCTATTAATAATTCCAGTTTAATATTCTTCTGCTCTGCTCTGCTTTTAAAAATCACCTTCAACTCATCGAAAACATTTTTTATGATTAGAGGTTGGTAATTAATATTAATCTTTCCCGCTTCAATCTTCGATAAATCCAGGATATCATTTAATAATACAAGTAAACTTTTTGCAGAAAGTTGTATTGAACCAAGGTAATCCTTCTGCTCAGCATCAATATTAAACTTAGCCAAGAGGTCGCTATATCCAATAACCGAGTTGAGAGGGGTTCTTATTTCATGGCTAATATTTGCTAAAAACTCACTTTTAATTTTATTACTTTGAACAGCTTCTTGTTTAGCCATAAAAAGGTCATCTGCCAACCTTTTCAATTTATTATTGGCTCTATCTATCTCATCATTTTTGCGTTGCAACAATTTATTTGACTTATTTTTTTCAAATACAATATAAATCAACGAAGTAAGTGCACCCAGAGCAATAATAAATGCACTGAGAATAAGCCAGAAAAATATTTTTTGTTTTTTTATTTCAAGTTGATCTATCCTAGATTGCTGCTCCAGAATTGAGATCATATTTTCCGTACGCTCACTTTCAAAACTAATTTTCAACCTTGCAATTTCTTTTTGCAAACTAATACTCATTATTGAGTCCTTGTAAATGTGAAAAGTATCGTAATGTAGTAGAGCAGTTTTATATTGACCAATTTGTTTGTTTATTTTATAGCATGCTAAATTTGCATTCATGATATTTTCTTTAGCCCCAATTTCCTTGGCAATTGCTAATCCCGGAATTATATACTTCAAGGCTGAAGCAAAGTCACCCTTTTCAATATAAATATTCCCAATATAATTATAGGAGTCGGATAAAAATATTCTGTCACCATGATTCAAATTAATCGATAGTGCTTTTAGATAATACTCGAGTGCTTTATCTGTTTCTTCAAGACTCTGGTATACCCTTCCAATATCAGAATAACAAATTGCTATTCCTCTACTCGAGTTTATCTGTTTATTTATTTCTAGTGATCGTCTGTAATTTTTTAGAGCAACTTTATAATTTCCTTGAGTGTAATAAATATTACCAAGGTTATTTATGTTTATGGCAGTTCCCAACTGATTATTAAGTTCCTTTTCTAGTTTTAAACTTTGATTGAAATAATTAAGAGCATCATCAAGATTACCCAAGGCCATTTGAATATTTCCAATGCTGTTAATAGCGATGGCCTGGCTTTTCTTATCATTTACCTCTTCAGCCAGTTTCAAAGCCCTAATGTGATAATCAAATGCCTTTCCATATTCATCAATACGTCGATAGACTACACCAATATTATTGCAATAAATTGAACTAGGATATTTATTACCAAGTTCATCAGAAATTTCAAGGGCTAATTCATGAAACAGTAAAGCTGTATTATATTGGCCGATATTTCTTTTTACAACTCCAATTCTATCTGCATTACTAGCCAAATACATAAGTTTATTAGACTTTTCGGCAATTTCTCTGGCTCTGTTAAGAAAACTCTGTTTACTAATTGCTGATTGAAAACTATCGTCAGGATATTTCATAGATGCCAATTGCAACAGACTATAAATCTTGAGGCTATCGACTGAACTTGTGTCAGCTAATATCACCAGACTATCATATTCTACATATTCCGAACTGTTTAATTGAGGTTCAGCAGAAAAAATTGAACAACTAAATGTCAGAATTAGATAAAACAGAAAAGTACTTTTATTAAAAATCAACTGCATAAAAAAAGCATATTACCCAATTTCAGAAAACTAAATTTGGGATTGGCAATTTAAGAATTTTTGGATTAATAAAAACCAACATTAATATGTCAAAAGAAACATTAAGTTAGGCACCAACTAACTCAGCAATCAATAGTGGTTCATCACCTGAGTTATCAATAGTATTAATTAAGACCTTATAAAATTTATTCTTTTCCAACTTAATACCATTGACCTTAATTGGGACGTAGTTTTCTCCATGACCAAATGCCCAGCCATGGTTATCAACTTTCTCAACCAGAATATTTTGTTGTTTCCCAATGAATGATTTTCGATACTTAAGCCTTTGTTCTTCAGAAATATTTCTAATAATTTCACTTCGTTCCGACTTTAATTTATCTGGTAAATGATCAGGAAATCTCTCGGCTCGTGTTCCTTTTCTAAGGGAATATTTGAAAGTATGAATATGTCCAAAATCAATCTCTTTTACTAGATCAATAGTTTCCTGAAACTCTTCCTCTGTTTCACCAGGAAAACCAACAATAATATCGGTAGTAATATTAAAATCAGGATATTTCTGTTTTACTTTTTTTATCAAATCCTTAAATTCTACTGCAGTGTACATGCGTCGCATTTGCTTCAAAATATTCTCAGATCCGCTTTGAAGACAAATATGCATATGTGGCGTTAACTTCGGATTTTCAAATAATCGAAAGAAACTTTCTGAATACCCATCAGGTTCAATGGAAGAAATTCTTAGTCTAAAGTCACCAGGAATATTTAGTATTTTTTCAACCAAACCCTCAAAATTCAATTCGTCATCCTGATATGTCCCTATGTTTACACCTGTTAATACAACTTCTTTAAAGCCATATTCCACAACTTTCTTGATATTACTTATTACATCGGCAGAATTTCGGCTAACAGCCCTACCCCTAACTTTAGGTATTATGCAAAAAGTACAAAAGTTATTGCAGCCATCTTGTATTTTAATAAAACTCCTGGTATGGAATGTATCTTTGGCGGCCTGGTAGCCGAACAAATCTTTTTCAAAACTATCTGGTGAGACTAATTCTCCATTCGTATGTGCATCAACAACTGAAAAAACTGAAGTTTTATGATCATTATCTATTACGTAATCAATTTGTTGGTTCTCCTGAAGCTTCTCCTTGTAATTAGTTGCCATACATCCCGTTACAATTGTAATGGCTTTGCTATTAACTTTTTTAGATTGGTTTATGACCTGCCTGGATTTGTGATCACTTTGATTGGTAACAGTACAAGTATTAATAATGTATGCATCAGCATTTTCATTAAAATCAACAATCTCATAACCATTACCCGAAAACTGCGATGCTATTGAGTCGGTTTCAAAAATATTTAAGCGACAACCAAGAGTTTTAAATGCTACTTTTTTCATAATGATTAATCGTCTTTTAGCATTTCACCTTCAGTGGAAAAGGCCACTGCAGAAGTAACTTTTACCTGAACATATTTTCCAATCAATGATTCATCAGTGGATGCAAACCTAACAATTAATTTTCCTTCTGTAAGTGCTGATAAATATCCCTGTTTACGATCTTTTCCCCTAACCAAAACCTTGTAGGTTTTTCCAATCATATTTTTGTTGTACACGAGGGAATACTTTACAAGTTCTTCTGTAAGTTCGTGAAACCTTTTCTTCTTAACTTCCTTGTCTACTGTATCTTCCCACTTCGAACTAACAGCGCCTGGCCTTACAGAATATTGAGCAATGTAGGCCATATTGTATTTAAACTCGGCCATTATTTTTTTAGTGTTTTGAAACTGTTCTTCTGTTTCACCAGTAAATCCAACAATGATATCGGTAAAAATTGTAGCCTCGGGTAAAATTCTCCAAATGCTATGAATAATACTCCGGTACTTTTCAATTGAATGATTACGATTCATATTTTCCAGAACAGCATCATCACCCGACTGAACAGGAATATGTATTTGTTTTGCAAGACATTTGTATTTGGCAATTACTTCCAAAACATCATCACCCATATCTTGTGGATGTGGTGAAGTAAAATAAAGCCAAAATTTATGATTAGAATTATCACCAAATTTTCCGATAGTTTCAAGTAGTTCGGCAAAATCCATCTCCTCTCCTTTTTTATCAAGACCATAAGAGTTAACATTTTGCCCAAGCAGGGTAATTGACTTGTATCCTAAATTCACAAGGTTCTCCAGTTCCTTCAATATCTCTGTTGACGGACGTGAAACCTCTCTTCCTCTTGTGTAAGGCACAGCACAGTATGTGCAAAATTTATCACATCCATTTTGAATTGGAATGTATGCCTCAAAGCCTGAACCATATTTTGGCGTAATATGCCAAAACTCTTCGATATTTTCATTCTTTACAAGTGTTGAAGTACCTTTTTTATTGTCGTGCTTTGCTTCCGACAAAGTAAATCCTGCTGGGTTAATTCCAGAAGGTTTTTCATAATCCAAATCTTTTAATCCAGGATCAAGTGTTTGCATTCCGGCAGGGCTAACAATTCCATACTGGCTAATCATAGTTGGAAGTTCGGTGAGGTCACTCATATTAAAAACCATGTCGAACAACTTTAGAAATTGCTCTTTATCGGCAGGAAGTACACAACCTGAGACAAATGTAATTAGGTTCTTTTTTTTCTTCCATTTATTCCACTTGCTAACTCTTGAATAAACTTTATCAATACCTTTTTGTCTAACAGAACATGCAATTACTCCTAGCAAGTTAGCTTCTTCTTCCTTATCTGTCACTTCAAATCCCATGTCATCAAGTGCTTTTTGCACTCTCTCTCCATCCGAGATATTCATCTGACAACCAAGCTGAACAATATGATACTTCATTAATTTATTTTCAATGTATGGATGAAACTCAATTTTCAAAATCAACTTTGTCAACATTAATGAAAATGTACGAAACCATATCCAAATTAAGTTTCTCAACAAAGAGTCTAAATGATTGATTAAAAGTAATTTGAACAATCATTTTTAAGAGTCGGCAAAAATACGATTTTTTTATTTAAAACGATTACAGATAAATTCATACTAAGTAATATATTTACTATTTTTAAAGGTTAATTTGAAATCGCAGATTATGACACAAAAAAACAATGAAAGCGAAAATCTTTCCCGAATTAAGGAGATACTTTTCGGTGATGACCTTCAGAGTATTGACGAACAATTTGCATCATACAAAGAAGCAAATAATAAGGCATTTGAACAATTAAAAGGAGAAATTGAAAATAGGTTTTCAAGGATAGAAGAACTATTGATCACAAAAAATGAGATTGTGGAAAAAGTTCAGGAAGAAACTCAGGAAGTTCAGAAAACCATTAATAAAGACTTCAAAAAAGACATTACTAAAGTCAGCCTTGATGTGATTAAAGAAAAAGCCAGAATTGAAAAAGTTCTGATCAATAATGAAGATAATTTTAGTGAAAAAATTAGCAAACTTGAAAATCAATTAAAGGGAATGATTGAGAAAACTTTGGAAGCATCAATTTCTAAATTTGATGAATTGAATACCAACAAATTAAATAAAGAAGTTTTAGCAGAAGTACTATCTAAACTATCTGAAGATATTAAAAAGTAATTCATTGGATTTATGACACAAAAAGATAGAAATTTAGGCATTTTTGGGGGCTTGTCGGAAGTTAAGATGAATGAACTCAGGAAGATGATAATCGGCCTCGACACTGAAGATCTAAGGAGACTTACATTACTAATAAATGACCCCGAAGCCTTTGCTGAAGAAATAAGTGAACTTCTCCCTCACAGCCTTAAACTTATGCTTGAAAGGGATAAGGTTTCATACGCCGCCCTTATCCCTCTTGTGGAGGAAGCGTTAAAAGATAGCATTAGAAAAAACCCTAAAACTCTAGCTGACATTCTCTTTCCTATTATGATGCCAGCAATCAGAAAGGCAGTGGCTGAGGATATTAAAGAAATGATTGACTCATTGAATAGTACACTTGAAAATGGGTTTTCACCACAAAGAATTGGGTGGCGGTTTAAAGCGCTATTCAGTGGTAAATCCTACGCAGAAATAGTGCTATCCAATGCTTATATTTTTAGAGTCAAACAGGTTTTTTTAATTCATAAAAAAACAGGTCTACTTCTAAATAGTGCCTCCGACAATCAAAATCCGGTTGCAAAAGATGCCGATATGGTTTCTTCCATGCTTTCTGCTATTAAAGACTTTGTTCAGGATTCATTTGATGTTGATCAGGAGAATGAACTCAGTACGATAAAAGTAGGGCAGTTTAACATCTGGATTGAACAAGGACCAGGAGCAATTATTGCAGCCATAGTTGAGGGTGAAGCACCCTCGTTGCTTAGAACAGTACTAAAGGAAACAGTTGAAAAAGTACATTTAAAGCAATCATACGATCTTGATAAATTTGATGGAGATGTTGATACATTTAAAAAAACAGATCCGTTTCTGGAAAATTGCATCATAAATGAGCAAAAAGAAAAGAAGAAGAAAAAACCTCTTATCCTTATTGTTCTGTTGCTAATAATTATTGGTTTGGCTTCCTATTGGACATACAGATTCATTGAGAAAGAAATAAGAATAGATAAACTTGAAGATGCTCTCAAAGCAGAGCCTGGCATAATTATTACTGATGACGAGAGGGTGAATGGCAAAACAATATTTGAAGGCTTACGCGACCCTCTTGCTACTAAACCAAGACTGCTGGCAAAAGCAAATAATGTAGATACTTCGGAAGTAGATTTTAACTTAAAAGCATTTATTTCCTTAGATAGTAAAATGATATTGCAAAGAGCATATGCCATTTTACAACCACCAAAAACTGTTGAATTATCCTTTAGCAATGGATTACTTTTTGCAACCGGAGAAGTTGAAGAAGATTGGGTAACAGACGCCCAAAAGAAGTATCCTTTTATTATCGGTGTAAATAAATTTGATAAAACAGGTTTATTTATTCTTACCAACAGATCTAAAGTTGAGAAACGAATACTTGCAATTGAAGAATACTTTTTTGTTTTTAAATATAAAACAGTTCAACTTAATGTAAGTCAGGAAATTAAATTTAAAAATCTAATCGATGAAGTAAATACGGTTTTAGACTTTAACTTCTCTCAAGATTCGGTTCCAGTATTGGTGGTTCTAGCACATACGAGTTACGATGGCAATGCAGAAGCCAACAAAAATGTTGCTTTCGACAGGGCACAACAGTTTATCAACTTAATGATAAATGCAGGACTTCCTATGGAAGTACTCGTTCCTAAAACAGATTTTATTGAAGATATTGAAGAGGCTTATCCGGTTAGGAGCGTATCTTTTAAAGTTATTTATTCAAAACCTGAAGATTTATGATAAAGAAGAAAGTTGTAATGCTGGGTTCCTTTGCAGTGGGCAAAACAAGTTTAGTTCAAAGGTTTGTAAATAGTATCTTTTCTGAAAAATATCTTACCACAATAGGTGTTAAAATCGATCAGAAAATAATTAATATTGATAATACAGAAGTTAACCTCTTGCTTTGGGATATCCATGGTAACGATGATTATCAGAAAATTAAACCAGCATACATAATGGGTTCTTCAGGTTGCTTTATTGTGATTGATGGAACCCGGCGATCTACACTTGAAACTGGAATAGAGTTGATTGAAACTGCAAAAAAAACTGCACCTGATTCGCATATTATTATTCTCATAAACAAATCTGATTTAAAAGAAGATTGGGATATTAACGACCATGATATTAATGAGTTTAAAAGCCAGGGTTTTGAAGTGTTCGAGACAAGTGCAAAAACAGACAATACTGTTGAACATGCTTTTACACGTATTTCTGAGTTAATGTTAAACAAATAAACATGCTAATTAACTTACCAAAAAATATTGTAAAATACTTGGTTGATGAATTACCACCCTTCACTGGTATTCTAATTTTCAAAACCGATGCTGAAAGCAATATTATTGACTTTCATGGTTCTTACAAAGAGTATTTAACAGAAAAACCTGAAATTGGTAAACCTATACATGATTATGTGGCAGCAGTTCACTCAATGATACCTCCAGTTATTTCTCCAATGGTATTAAATAAAATACAGACAAAAGATTCTAAATATTCTGATATTCATATAATTAAGGAAAGTGAGAACGAATATTGGCTTTTATTAAACGACCAAAGTCGTGAAGCAGAAAGCATTAGAGAAATATTGCAAAAGATTAATGAATACAAATATTACAATGAATCTGGTTTAAGCCTAAACAATGAGAAGACTTTGAATGCACTTGAAGTTTTTGATTATCTGATTTTAAAAATTCAAAATGACAAGGAGGCTGAAATCAATGGAAAGGTTCCTTCATGGTTAAAACTACTTAAACCAAATCTATCAAAAAATAAAAATATTTATTTTACTGAAGTCTTTCCATATCTTGAAGTTTTTATGTTTGAAGCAAACGAGTTTTGGGCAAAAAAAGAGAACGGTAAATTAAAGTCGGGGATATGGTCTGAAACCCTTGAGAATGGAAATGAAATTCTTTTGACGGCCTATGCAGTTACACATAATTTGGAAAAGTATATTTTAATCAGTCCACTAGAAGATAAGATTGACAGTGAGCAGATGGCACTGCAAATGGCCAGAGAGCAAAAACTGGCCTATGAAAAACTTGAAAAAGCAGAGCAAAAATTAAAAACACTACTAGAATACAAGGATAAATTTGTTTCAATAGTTTCTCACGATCTACGTTCTCCTGTGGCTGCAGTACTTGGAATAGCAGAGATGCTGATTAATGATGATGAAGAACTTTCGAAACTTGATGAGTTCTACAGAGAAATGATTCTAAGTATCAAGGATGAAATGCTCAGACTACTGGATTACAACGATAAGTTATATCATTGGTCAAACCTGGAACTGGGGAATTTTGAAATTGTAAAAACAGAAACAAGTCTTAAAAAAATAATTACAACTGCCCATCGTACAGCAGAAAAGAAACTCAAATTAAAAAATATTAGTTTCTCAACAAACCTCAATACTGACGTTAAAGTAAATGTTGACCTAACATTATTCTTACAAGTATTAAATAATCTTATGGCAAATGCCATAAAATTTACACCGGAAAATGGTGAAATATCAATTAATGTAAATACTGACAACAAAATTCAAATTGCAGTTATTGATTCCGGAGTAGGGATGCCAAAAGAAGTAAGTGAAAATATATTCTCAGGTTTTTCAAGAAATAGTACTATTGGAACAGGAGGAGAGAAAGGTACCGGACTTGGACTGGGCATAGTAAAAAAGATAATCGATGCTCATGGTTTCGCAATCCACGTTGAATCTGAACCAGGCAAAGGCTCGAAATTTATTATTAGTCTGTAGTAAGAATAGAGGAAAAAGTAGGTCAATAGTTTGTGTTACAAAGTACATCAAAAAGAGGCTGTTCTAAAACTAGTCCCTGAATTTGACAAACTAAAAACCCCCTTATAGAATACCAGGACAATAGGAGGTTTCTAATTTAATCTTATCAGGTTTTGCCCTAAAACAACCTCTAATAATATTTTAAAACCTTTTCAGTTTCCCTAATAAAATCAATGCCTATGCCATTTAACTTAACGATCTGTATCTATTTGATTTTGTGTACATTAGTAATCACATATGATTTTATTGATTATCTATATTTACTATTATCAGGAAGTTTCTTCCCAAACTGGGAATCACTATTGCCTTAGTAATATGGCATTTACAGAAATTTTATTATTACCTTTGGGATATTAAACAAGATATTTAAGCACCAAGCATTCAATAAAACAAGAAAAAGCAAACTCTATTTTACACTAAATAAAAATAATTATGAGCAAAAACAAAACTATTTACATCGGACTAACTATGGCTGGTGCAGTATCTGCTGGAGCCTACACTGCAGGCGTAATCGACTATCTAATTGAAACTCTTGATGAATGGGAAAGGAGAAAAAAGGAGGGTGTTAAGAATACTCCAATGCATAATGTTGAGATACCTGCAATAGGAGGAGCATCGGCAGGTGGCATGACCAGCATTATTATGGCATCATTACTTAATGATCTTTTCCAGCCTGTACAGGAATCGCCTAATAACATATTAAATGAGATGCCAGGAAACAAACTTTATCATTCCTGGGTAGACCTTACTAATGAGGATATGTTTTCTGAAATGCTTAAAACTGATGACCTTAAGGAAGATGTGGAATCTCTATTCAATTCAAAATTTATTGATGTAGTTGCACAAAGAATGGTCGACACTATTGATACTAAATTTAAAGATAGGAGTTACTTTTCAAAAAAACTAAAACTATTTGTAACTCTCAGTAATCTAAAAGGTTTTAAATATAATCTGGCTTTCCGAGCCGACAATCTGGTACAAAATAAATATTATGTTGAGAGGCATAATGACTATGCATGCTTTGTAATGGGAGAGAAAAACTATCAAAATAAAGGATGGATTCCCTTAAGTTTTAGAGAGAGACTTAATAGTCAGATGGCTGCAAATGCGGCAATGGCAACCGGTGCATTTCCTCTCGGGTTAAAATCAAGAAATATTTCCCGTAAGGTTGAATATATTATTGATAATAAATGGTTAAAAATAAAAGAGGCCGAACCAATAATTGAAGAAAAAGAAATTCGCCACGATCATATTGTTGATGGCGGAATGATAAATAATGAACCTTTCGACAAAGTAAATGAATTACTTAAGGAGAAATTAATTGAGGAAGGCTTAATAGATGAAGGTCAAGATGTATCGAACAATTACAGTGATTTTATGAGTACAATACTAATGATTGACCCCTTTCCTGCCACAGAGAGTAAATTCTCCAAAAAAAGGGATATTCTTTCAATTGCTGGAAAAACCCTTGGTGCTATGTTAGGCCAGATACGAACAAAACCCGATGATGTAATATCGACTTTTCAGTCGGATAATTCGGCTCAGTTTATGATTGCTCCTACCCGATCCTTTCCAAAGTATGCCGCAAACAACGAAGAGAAAAGGCAAGGATCAAAGGCCATAGCATGTGGTTTCTTTGGTGGATTTGGTGGATTTTTCAATAAAGAATTCCGCGTGCATGATTTTTTCCTTGGCAGGGCAAACTGTGAATACTTCCTTAGAAATCACTTTACAGTACCTGAAAAATCAAATAATCCAATAATAAAAATTGGATATGAAGGCATTGATAAAACTAAGTTTTACTCCAAAACAGATAAAGGCAATGAGGGTTTACCAATAATTCCTGTATTTGGAGATGCTACTGATAATCCATATCTACCTACTTTTAGTTGTGGTGAAGACTGGCCAAAACAAAATTTTAAGGATATGGAAAAACAATACAAATCACAGATTAAAATGAGGGCTCAGGAAATTATTAGCAATATGGATCTCGGAAAAAATGGTTTTCAAAGATCATTAATATGGATGGCTAATAAATTTTACCTCCGTAATAAGGCAGCTAAAGGATTTCTTGGATTGGTAAAAGATGAAATGAGTGATCATAAACTTTTGAAATAAAAAAAAGACCGTGGAAAAATTTCCACGGTCCTAAACTAATTATTAATTATATATAGATGTATAGTATAACTTTACGGTTGGTCGTATAATAAAGAAGTATTTCTGTAACCTAACAAATCTCTATACCAATCTTCATGCACTCTTGGAAAAGTTCCGCTTTGAGCCCAGGCGGCAAAATGATTATAGGCCCCTATAATTGCCTGTTTTTCAACTGGGTAATTAAATCTCTCTGGAATTTGTATTGCCCATGGCAAATTATTTTCTGTTAAAAAATACTTATTTGGAGGATTAGTATCATCATCGGCTGTACCAAAGTAATTAGTATTAAGTAGATCAGTTGCAGGGTAATCTGGTAAATGAACTTCAAGCCCACGGTTCTGATCTACAACAATAAATGGGTTGAAATTCCCAATATCTAATTGACTGTAGGTAACAGCACCATTAGCAAATTCTATATTTAAGACTAATGTTTCCGTTGAAACATAAGGCGCAGTTGGATCTGTATTAACACCAATTCCAATCCCGGGATGTTCCATTATTCTAAAACTATCGTCATATAAGATAAATGTAGCTTTCGATTGTCCATTTTCGGTTCCGTTACTTGCTAAACTGAATTGGCCAGTATTTGCAATATCATAACCGCTCACACTTACAATATCTGAAGGGGAAACATTTGGAAAAGAAAATCCAAAACCATTTCTAAATCCAGCTCCAAATGCACGAATTTCAAAAGTAACTTCTATACTTTCTACCATCTCATTATTATCTTTAGTAACCTCAAAATCGTATTCAATCACCAGGTCATTCAAATCATAATCACCTTTGCTTGGCCATAAATCTTCAAAGGCAACAGTACCCTCAAGATAAACAACAGGTGGATCTGGAGTTTCATCACAGGAAGGCCCGAAAATTGTACAATAATGTAGATTCTGTCCTGCTTTAAATGCAACTTCAACAGGCTCAACATCGTATTGATTATCCAGAGTAAAACTAAATGTTTCTACCCCGCCTGTTTTATTTATTTCTTCATCCCATTTTATTCCAAAAATATTCAAAGTAGGATCCGTATTAACTTCCCAACCACTTGGGGTCCCTGATGTAACATTATGATTATTACAAAGAGCCAAAACCCAATGTGACAAATCTTTATATTGTGGGCCACTTGGTGCTACACCGGTAATGGTGTATGTCCAGGTAGATGTACCATCGATATTTTCAACCATCCCATCGTAATCAAACTGAAAACCACCAAATGTAGTTGATGTATAATCACCGTCATCAGCACAATCAACACAATTTAATTCGTTATTCCAATAAAAATCCAAACCCTCTGTATCAGAGCTGTAATTAAGCACTACCTCAGTAGTTAGTGCGACTGGATCAAGTTTAAACCACTTGAAGTCATCTGCTGCATAAAGGTCTCCATTGGGATGTGCAGCAAGGGATTCTACTTTAAAAGATCCTACAATATCCATAACCTTAGTAATACCACCTGAAGGGAAACTATTAAATTTCCATAACTCACTTAATGTGTTTTTTGTGAATAACAAATAAACTGTTCCGTCAGCACCACTTGTTAAACCACCAGACTTAAATGTTCCACTGTAGTTTAGAGTTCCAACCTGCGTTAAATTTGCATTAGTTGTGTTGATTTCATAAACCTTTTCCGACTTAATTCCAAGTCCGTAGAGATGTCCATCAATAAAAGTTAAACTTGATATTTTGTTAGTCTGTCCTGAAACACCTGTATTACCAATATAAACAGCATTAACTGCAGTACTTGGATTTTTATCTATTTCAGAGTAAGGGATTTTATATAGTTTAGAATCCCCAATAATATTAACAAAATACATATTACCATTATCGTCAATTGCCAGCGACTCAATATCTTTTGTACCATTTACTCCTAGGATATCACCTTCAATTTGAACGGTCGGAGAATTATCAGACAATGTTGTATAATGCAATTTTCCAGGTTGATCATCTACTGACCAAAGAGTAATACATCCGAAATCCGGAAAACTACCAACACTTCTGCCATTTTTTAAGGTAGGATTTAATAAAGAACTTATGGAATATATAAGGTCTGTCCCGTTTAAACCAAGTTCTATTGGAGAATAATTATCACCTATACCATATTTAAGTCTTAGACTTTTTTCATAAGTTGGAATTGTAACCACTGTCTCTAAAATATTAGATCCATCCTGAGGATGCCCTTTATAATACAGTCTGTTTCCATCTTCTGAATAAATGTACAAAATACGTGAAGCATCATCTTCAGGTAACAATATTTGAACATTTATTGTTTTGGTCAAACTCCAGTCAAAATCATCGCTAATTAATAAATCAGACATATCAGTAATCCCTGTTGTAGTTTCTCCAGCCTCATTGTTTAGTTTTTCAGTGAAATCATCTTTTCTACAGGAACTAAATGCGATAGTTAATACTGCAAAAATAAATATTAACTTTTTCATGATTTTATGTATTAGTTATTAATTACAATTTCTCAATATTGTATATTCAATACTAATGCCACCTTGAAAAAATGCCATATATGCCTGATATTAAGGTTATTCAATATATTGGCATGAAGCGATATGTCCCAGAAGGGGAATTTATTTCCTACTAAGACTTACTTAACCCCAATAAAAAAAGACCGCAGAAATAATTCCACGGTCTCAGATTTAATTATATATATGTATAGTATTACGGTTGGTCGTATATTAAGCTGTTGTTTCTGTATCCTGATAGATTCTGATACCAATCCTGGAATAAAGTACCTCCACTTTCAGCCCATAGGGCAAACTTAAGATGAACCCAGATAATATCCTGCTTTTCTATTGGCCATGCAAATGGCTCAGGAATATGTATTACCCAAGGTAAGTTAGTTGAAGTTTTGTAATATCTTCCTACGCTTTCATCTGAATCATCATCCCATGTTCCAAATTGCCATTCATTTGCCAAGTCAGTTGGCTCATAATTTGGTAGGTGAACTTCTGTTCCCCTGTTAAGGTTTACCATAATAAATGGATTGAAATTTGGAATATCCAGTTGCGCATATGTGTATGTACTTTGAGTGTAACTTATGTACATATTCAAAGTAACTGGTTCAACATAAGTTGCCCAAGGTTCAGTGTTTACACCAATTCCCATACCAGGATGCTCCATAATATTAAATGCATTATCGTAAACAATGAATGTAGGAATCGACTGTCCTGATTCAATACCATTTGCTTCAAGATTAATGTATGATTCCTGAATATCATAACCTGTAACAGATAAGATATCTGCATCAGTAATATTATCATTTGCCAACTGGAATCCAAAACCATTTTCAAATCCAGCACCAAATGCTCTGATTGTAAAATCAGCAAATGTTTCAACAATATGGTTAGTTCCACTCATAACTGTTTTAAAACGATACTCTACCACAAGGTCATTAAAATCATAATCACCTTTACTTGGCCATAAATCTTCATAAGCCAAAGTTCCGTTTCCGTTTGCTGGATAATAAATATCGAAGCAACGTGTAGGATCATTTGGATAGTCATCAACCTCATCAGCACAACCATCACCATCTGAATCATCTCCACTGGAAATAAATACAGTAATTGTTGCGGTTGAACATAAAGAGTTCAAATCACAAACTTCATAATCGATACTCGCACTTCCTGAGAAGCCTGTAACTGGAGTGAAGGTTACTAAACCTGTAACAGGATCAACTGTAAAAGTACCTTCTGTTCCGGCATCAGGCTCGGTTCCTCCAATAAAACTAACTGTTGTTGGATCTAAAGCTGCTGTACCTGGTGTATCATTATCTAAAACATCTATGTCAACGGGTGTATTTAATGATGTATTTGCATTATCATCAACTGCTGTTGGACCAGTAACTGCTATTATTACTGTTATTGTTGCAACATCACAAAGACTATTTAAATCACATACGTTGTAATCGATAGTTACTGTTCCTGTGTAAGCATTCACCGGAGTAAATGTTACTAGTCCTGTTACAGGATCAACAGTAAAAGTTCCTTCTGTTCCAGCATTAGGCTCAGTTCCTCCAACAAAACTAACCGAAGTAGGATCGAGTGCTGCAGTACCTTGAACATCATTTGCTAAGGCGTTAATATCAACAGCTGTATTAATTGTTGTTGTTGCATTATCATCAACAGCCGTTGGGCCGCTACCACTTATTACAACTGTAATAGTTGCAACATCACATAAACTATTTAAATCACATACATTGTAATCAATAGTTACTGTTCCTGTGTATCCATTTACTGGTGTAAATGTTACTAAACCTGTAGTTGGGTGAACAGTAAATGTACCTTCTGTTCCTGCATCAGGCTCTGTTCCTCCAACAAAACTAACTGAGCTAGGATCAATTGCTGCATCACCAGGAGTATCATTTGATAATGCTGTAATATCAACGGGAGTATTTATTGGTGTTGTTGTATTATCATCAACTGCTGTTGGACCCACAACTGGACTTACTATTACAATAATAGTAGCAACATCACATAAACTATTTAAATCGCATACACTATAATTGATTGTTGCTGTTCCAACAAAACCATTTACAGGTGTAAATGTTACTAAACCGGTTGTAGCATCAACAGTAAATGTTCCTTCGGTAGTGGGGTTTGGTGCTGTACCACCTACAAATGTAATAGAAGTAGGATCGAGAGCGGCATCTCCAACTATATCGTTGGTCATCTCTGTTATATCAACCGGAGTATTCATTGGTGTTGTTGCATTATCATTAACTGCATCTGGACCTGCAGGACTAACTGTTACAGTTTTTGTCTCAATAACAAATCTTCCACAATTATCAGTCACAACAACTGAAACAACACAAGTTGTTGGAGTTGCAGTAGTTGGTGCTGTATAAGTTGTGCTTGAATTTGATGGTGATCCGAATGAACCTCCAGCACATGAACTTGTCCATGCATAATCATATGGTGACTGACCTGTTGTTGGGGTAACACTTAAATTAATGGTTGATCCCGAAACAATTGCATCAGGAATATTGGAAGTAACTTCAATTTCTTTATCAATACCAGCAAGCAATATGAAATTAAAGAATGCTCTTTGTCCGGCTACCTGCTGTGCTATGGTACCCTTTTTATTAACCTTATGTCCTGCTTCATACAAAACCATCCCCTTATTATTATCACCTTTAGTAGGTCCATATACAAGCACTGAAGCCTCATTATCATCTGCATCGGGATGGTTGGGTTGATAAATAGCAAGTTTTGTAGTTGGTCTCCAATCATCTCCTTTTTCAGGCATATATATTCTTTCAGATCCTTCATCAGTTATATTTCCAAAGTTGCCCATAAACTGCATAATTGGATCACCGCTATAGGAATTATTAAATACATATTGATTGGTATTTCCATCACCATGCTCATGGGTTGTTTGTAAACCTTCAACACTAAGAAAATGAAAACTAGATGTTAATTCACCTTCAATATTCCCAACTGTTTCGCATGCACCATAGAAATATCCTTTATCATTATCCATGAAGTTTAACAACATAGTTTTATCAGTATTGTTCCAGTCATCTTGTGGATCAGCATGGGGCATTAGAAATAAATCATGACAATCATCCAAATCCCTTGGAGGTCCTACATCATAAAAATTAGTCGGCACTCCTGCATTCACGAAGTATGCCGCCACTATTTCAGGTTTATCATTATTTACTAATACTTCCGGCCAGCTATTTATTGTCGCATATATGGGAGCAGTAAAACTCTGTCCTATGGGACCTACTAAATCCACATCACTACCCCAAGAATTCAGAAGTGACAGAACATTTCCATCCACATACTCAGCCGCAATAATAAAAGGTCCTCCACTATAATTGTCAGAGCCAATTGAGAAATCAATGCCATCTTTGGACTTTGATTCATTAATGGCCCATTTAACCGGTACATTATGATTAACAAGTAATTGATAAATTAACCCATAGGGCTTTAGTCCATTATCATAAGTAGGGCTAGGATCACCCATATCAATAATATAGGCTCCAGAGTTAAAAGTTTCATCGTCAGCCCATAATTGAGCAGATGTACCCATCAAGATTACAACTACCGAAAAAATGGTTATTAATCTTTTATAATTATTCTTGTATATTTTTTCTAAAGTTTTCATGACTTAAGTTTTTGTGGTTGGAAATAGTTAAGTGGATTTGTTTAGTTAAAAGTATATTCAACCTTATTGTTCTCAATTGGCACCTCATATTTTTCACCATCGTAAACCAATTCAACTTTTTTAACATAAGTTGGTATTGTGATTTTAGTGGAGTACTCTTTACCAGAAAATAATATTCCCTTATGATATGTAAACCCTTGAGTTGAGTTAATTATAACAGCACCTCTATTGGTTCCATTCAATAATACAGAAACATCTTTGGTAGTTTTCCAATCGAAATTGTCGCCAATATTAAGGTCATCCATAGTTTTACTTGCTACCTCTGGCTCAGTTTCAATTTCTTTAAACTCTTTTCTGCAAGCGCTAAACATTAATGTTAAGACTGCAAATACTAAGATTAATTTTTTCATGACAAATATGTATTAGTTCTATTTTTTCAAATTCTTTCACATTCTTTCACATTCCTATATTCAATTCAAATGCCACGAGGCAAAAGGAACCTTAACTGTTTGTTTACTAATGCTTTAAAAAATCATGCTTTGGGTCAAGATGTCCCAGAATGGGAAATCATTTCCGGTTGGGAGAAGAATTCTTCACATAATTTAATTTGGTGCTTTTGAATATTATTATTAAGTTTTTCAATTAATAAATAATTATATTAATAACTTCTTTTTTAGTATTCAGTGCGAAATTACTATTTATTTAGTTTTTAGATTATTTTTTAAGATATATTTTGAATTTAATCAGCATTTACCTAGTTTTATTTATCTCATTTTAATTAATCTATTATTATTTTCAAAAGTGATTTATGGAATTATAAAGCCCTATTTCATGTATATTCTAGATTATGGAGACTCAATACTTAAATTTCTATTTCGTAAATATTTTATTTATTCCCTCTTTTATTTATTTATTACATTTTTAAATAGTAGAATTAACTAATTATTCCTAATTTCAATTACAAACAAGACTTAATAAATAAAAAAAAGGTCGTAGAAATTATTCTACGACCTCAGAAGTTAATTATATGAATAGAGTATTATGGTTGGTCGTATATATTTGAAGAATTCCTATAACCAGGTAAATCCTGATACCAGTTTGGTGATAATACACCATTACTTTCTGCCCATTCTGCAAACTTCAAATGTGCTGAAGTAATTACCGTTTTCTCAGTGGGATAATCGAAAGACTCAGGAATATTAATCGCCCATGGCAAATTAGAAATAGTTTTATAATACCTGTTTATTGAAGGATCGCTATCATCATCAGCATAACCAAACTGCCAGGTAACTGCCAAATCGGTTGGTACATAATCCGGTAAATGAACTTCATCATTCCTGAATTTATTAATGATAATAAATGGATTGAAATTTTCAATATCAACCTGTGCCATAGTATAGGTTCCTGTAAAGGCAATAAAAATGTCCATGGTTTCAGGAGCTACATAAGGAGCCCACTCTTCAGTATTAACACCTATCCCCTGACCAGGATGCTGCATAATATTGTATGTGTTATCATAAACAATGATCGTAGGCTTCGTTTGGCCTTGCTCAAGTCCGTTTCCGGCAAGGTTGATGTAAGCTTCTTGTAAATCGTAGCCTGTAACTGTAAGGTCACTTGAATTTATATTTGTATTAGGAAACTGAAAGCCAAAACCATTGTAGAATCCTGCACCAAATGCTTTAATCGTAAATGTTGCAAATATCTCAACAACATTATTCGATGCATTTGTTACAGTTTTAAAACGATAATCAACAACAAGGTCGTTGAAATCAAAATCTCCTTTACTTGGCCATAAATCTTCATAGGCTAGTGTTGCAAAACCTCCTGCAGGGAAAAAATTATCAAATGCCCTTAAAGGATCGTTTGGATAATCATCAGTAACATTTGGAACACCATCACCATCTGCATCAACAGGAGCGGCATAATATTCATAAGGTCCCATATCCACAGTTCCATTTATAATTCTGGTGTTTCCATCAAGGTCAGGAACAGTAGCCATCCATCCAAAGTTCATACCAACATCAATACATGGGGATCCGCTTTGAAGTCTGTAATCCTCAGATCCGGGTGTTAAATCAACAAACATTGGTACTGAACTAATGCTGTTCGTGCTGTAAGAACCTGGCAAAGCAGGGGTAGTACATGTATTATAATAATGATAACCTGTACCATTTACTGCATAATTCTCACCATTATTATAATAGATAATACAATTATAAACTTTACCATTATTTCTGGTACGGATACCTGCACCTTTTGTGGCTGGCGCTGTGTTATCAGTAATAGCACAATTTTTCACTTTGCCGCCATTCCAAATATTAACACCTCCACCATATGTAGTTGCTGTATTTCCTCTAATTACGCAATTTCTAACTTCACCATTATTCAATAATCGTATTCCACCACCATATTGGGCAGTATTATCAAAAATATAGCAGTTCTCCACGAGACCTCCGTTATCCAGAGCAATACCACCACCATCACGTGCCTGATTATTTATTAATGTGCAATTCCTAACCGTTCCGCCTGTAGTAATATTAATACCACCACCATAACCACTCAGGTTACTGGCATTTTGTATTGTAAAACCTTCAACAATGGCATTATCATTACTTATTTCAAAGCATTTAACAGCAGAATTTCCATCTACAAAAGTAACAGCAGAGCCATTAATACTTTTTACTGTAATACCAATTGTTATTGAGATTTTGGAACCCAACAAATAAGTCCCATCATTAACTAATATTATATCACCAGCAGATGAAACAGCAATTGCATCGCCAATAGTGTTAGCCGCAGTTGCTAAACTTGTATAAGGAGAAATATTAGTTCCTGAAAGCGACACATATCTGGTTGTGGCAAAAAGTCCAGTAACCAATAGAACGCTTATCACTGAGAGTAATAAAATTCTTTTTTTCATGACTTAAATATTTTCGTTGACTCGATCTATTTGAAGTCGAATGTCAACCTATTATTTACTACAGAGAGTTTATTGCTCTGTCCCTTACAAACCAAATTAACCTCTGTAATATAAGTAGGTACAGTGATTTTAGTATCGAACATTTGTCCGCCCTTTAGAAATACTTTTAAAATGACATCGCCTTTTTCTGATTTAATAAAAGCAACTTCATCAGTAGAACTCGTTAGAGAGACCTGAATATCCTTAATGGTCTTCCATTTAAAGTTATCATCAACATCAAGTTCATTAATATCTTTAGATAGTTCAGTTTGTGGATCCTCTCCATTTGGTTTTGGCTTTTGGCAAAGAACAAATCCCATACCAATTCCCAAGATTAGTAAAACAACAATGATCTTTCTCATAACTACGCTTTTTTAGTTAGTAGACTTATAAGATCAAGATACATACCCCTTTGAATCACTCTTCTTAACTATCTGTATCTCTGCCTTTTATAAAATTATTGAATTATAAACCTCCATAACTCAGTGTCGCTATGGGAATTTATTTCCCAATTTGAGTAGTTTTTTTGGCTTTATCTCAATCAAAGAAATAAGTCAGGACTTTTATAGAATACATGTGAGGTTTTGCTGGCGCGAATCCTTGTGGCTTTTTACTTTTAGGACAAATTTGATCTAAAGTCTATGACAATTGTAAGACTTCCTTACTTAGATCGATTAATGGATTTTTCGTAATGCAAATCAGCCCAGGCTCCCGTAATTGACCACACTTTAAATTGGAATATTACATCATCATGATTATCTAATATCCCTATGATTTCCGGAAGATGATTAATATGATACTCTACCATAAACACACTGTCATTTCGCATAAATGGTGCTTCAATAAGTGAATCATTTTCCGGCATAAACCTAATATCTGCTACTAACCGGTTTTCCTTGTCACCACCATAAAGAGCTATTCTTGGGATTGTGACATACTTCTTATTTTTTAGACCAACCTTTTCTATAAATTGAAACTTTCTAACGTAAAATCTAAATTCTGTAGTTATGGTATCTTCATGTATTGTATCATAACTTTTTTCCAATTTTACAAAAACACTATCATCAAACTCTCTAACAACTTGTTTACTAGTTTCTTTAATTGAATTACTATTGTATTTATTATCAACACAACTATAAATAATAGAGGTAAGCATTGTGATTACAAGCAGTTTAGCAATTGTTTTCATGTCAAAGATTCTTATTTAGATACTTCGATAAAGTTAATTGATTTTTTTAAGTTTTCGGATTTGAAGCAAATAAACCGGATTTGCTGGCGCGAATCCTCGCGGGCTTGTGTATCTCACAAAGCCTCTCCCTTCGGTCGATCGTCTTTTTTGTTTTTATTCCTTATGCAATCGAACTTGCAACGGGATAAAAACAAAAAAGCCAACGCAATGCGTTGGCTTTTTGGTACACCGTACGGGTATTCGAGAATCAAACAAGCGCAACCAAAAGAAATGATTATCAGTATATTACACAATTTATTGTTAATATGTTTTCCGTTACTTTCCGTTATTTTTAAAAAAAACCGTTACTATTTCGTTACTTTTGCAGAGCAACAAAACAAGACATCAATGGCAGTAAATTTAAGATGGCGAACACTTAACAGTGGAGCAAAAAAAGCCTACCTGGATATTAACCAAAATGGCAAAAGAAACTATGAGTTTTTGGAAATCAAGTTATTGAAAAACGATCCTGAAAGAAAAGAAAAAAAGCGATTAGCAGATGCTATAAGAGCAAAACGTGAAATTGAAATAATTGCTGAGGAATACAATTTCACTACTAGACATCAAAAAAAAACTGATTTTATTAAGTATTTCAAAAACTTTGTTGACAATTACTCTAAAAAAGATGTAAGAAGGGCTTCCAGCACTTTTGAGAAATTCAAATCATTTATTAAGAGAGATACGATACAGTTTATGGAAATTACTCCATTACTTTGTGAGCAATTTAGAGATCACCTGTTATCCAAAAGTAAGCTTAATGGGTCGACACCTGGAGATTACTGGAAAAGGTTTAAAAGTATTCTAAGTCTTGCTACAAAACAAGGTGTTATTTCAAAAAACCCGGCTGATGGGATTATATTCAAAGGCCATTCAAAACTTGATAGTCAACTGAAGAAAAATATTCTTACAACTGAAGAACTTCAATCATTGGCATCTGCCAATTGTGGAAATGCTGAAGTAAAAAGAGCTTTTCTTTTGGCCTGTTATACTGGGTTGGGTATGGCTGAAATTAGACAACTGAAATGGGGCAGAATTAATAATGGTAAGATTAGAATATTCCGTGAGAAAAACGGAGAACAAATAATCAATGATTTACACCCTGTTGCTATCAAATTATTGGGTAAATCTAAAGGGGTTGATGAACTTGTATTTGAACTCCCGTCGGATGTAGCAGTTAGAAAAGATATAAACAACTGGGTAAGCAGAGCAAAAATTGAGAAAAGCATATCGTTTTACTGCGGAAGACATACATTTGCAACCCAATTATTATTGAATGGAGCAAACCTTAAAACTGT
>Ga0164315_10000672_pt1 | contig 24399 bp, 16 predicted proteins | sample GuaBasSedimGuay6_FD_113737 | JGI IMG/M metagenome (GOLD analysis project Ga0164315, IMG submission 113737) | Subseafloor sediment microbial communities from Guaymas Basin, Gulf of California, Mexico - Guay6, Core 4569-2, 0-3 cm | ecosystem: Environmental > Aquatic > Marine > Hydrothermal vents... | reverse complement strand
GTAATAATAATCTGCATTCAGAAGAACAAGGTAGTTGTTTATTCTATATTTAAATCCGGTTCCTGCGCTCAGTCCAAGTCCAAATGTTCTTGAAAACTCACGATAATATTCTGTTTTATCACCGGTTTCGGTATTTGTGCCTCTGATTGTAAACTGCGGCGAATATCCACCTGAAATTCCAATCAGGCCCCTTATTTCCCAACTGAAATTGTCAGTAAAAGGGAATCGTAGAAATGGCCCCACATAAACGCCACCGGAACTCCATGCCTGTTTGCTTTCAGTGCTAAATGAATATGTAGGTTTTGCTTCATTAGCCTCGCGGTTAACTGCTTCATTATCAAGATTATTTGAGTTGTATACAAAATGTGCTTGTATTCCAAAGTTATGTGTAATTCTATACGAATAGTGGAGTTTTAAATTGAGCCCGGTTTTTGCAAATCCTGAAGTAGAATCTTTTAAATCAGTTTTGGCAAAATCAGACAGGGGAAATGAAGGGCCAATACTTATTCCAAAGTATTGACGAGTTGATTGTGAAAATGTAGAAAGTGATAAAAAAAGTGCTATGTATAATAATATTCGTTTCATAATTGATCATTTTATTTATTGCAAAGCTAAGGAAAAATAAGATGGGCTTTTATAGTTTTTGTAGTTTTGAGTTCAGAGCCCTTAAGTAAATTGTCCTGTGCTAAACAAAACTAAAACCCAATATCTAGCTGATCGTACCACTGCAGAGTTTCATCTTTTGTGCGGATAACTTTCTGATTGTCAATAAGCCACTGTAAAGTTGCAATAACGTCATTCTCATTAAATTTAGATGTTCTTGCTATAAGTTCATATAAATGAAGATTATCGTGGCTTAACTCTTCTTTGATAAAATTACTAATAAGTTCAAACTCAATATCATTCACAAGAACTTCTGATTTACGACTACATACATCACAGATGCCACATCTTTGCGATTTTGTTTCACCGAAATAGCTTAATAATTGCTGGCTGCGACATTGCAATGAATTTGAAAGAAAGTCAAGTAAGGCCTGAAGCCTTTTCTCTGCAGAAATTTTGAGGTTTTTATAATTTTCCTGATTGAGTTCAATATTTTTTAAACCCAGTCTGTTGCTGGTGAACACTATTTGGGGTGAACGTTTAATGGGTATATATTTTATTACCTTCAGATTGTCAAGATAATTAAGTTTATTTACGACATCTTTTCTATCCGTTTCAGTCCTTTTGGCAATAAGGTTTTCGTTGATATTTACGAATTCTGTAAATATGCCTGAATACGATCGGAGTATTTCTTTTATTAATCTGTCGGAACCAGTATTCTCGACCTGAAATCTGTAGAGATCACCTTTTTTTAAATTCACTTTTATCTGAGAATATTGTCCTGATGATTCAATAAAGAAAATAAAGCCCTCACGCTCAAGAATCTTTATAGCATTATATGTTTCAATAATTTTCAAATTAAAATTGCTACAGAAATCAACTAAATTGAAGTCAAAACCTATGTCTTTCCCACTTCCTTCAGGTATTTGAAAATAATTTCCAATTGCATTATATATTTTTTTGATTTGAGATATCTCAGGAAAAGAAGTTTTTAACCTTTTAATTGAGTTATTGATGTCTTCATTCTTATATAAAACAATTCCCTTTGCATTCTTCCCATCTCTACCCGCTCTTCCAGCCTCCTGAAAATATGATTCAATACTGTCAGGTAGGTCATAATGAACAACAAGACTCACATCTGCTTTGTCGATACCCATTCCAAATGCATTTGTTGAGACAATAACTCTGGTCTGGTTGTGGTACCAGCTTTCCTGGCGTTTGGCTCTTTCCCTTGCATTTAATCCTGCATGGTAGTATGTTGATTTTATGTTATTTTGGTTAATTATTTCAGATAATTCTCTACATCTTTTTCTGCTCCTGACATACACAATACCACTCCCATTTGTTTTTTTCAGCAAATCCAGCAGTTTGTAAATTTTGTCGTTTTCCTTTACAATGCTATAAGAAAGATTTTTTCTTGCAAAACTGGCTTTTAGGATGTTAGGCGTTTTAAATTTTAGTTTATCCATAATATCAATTACAACATTAGGTGTTGCTGTAGCTGTAAGTGCAAGAATTGGAGTATCAGGGATAAGACTTTTTATTTCTGCAATTTTTAAATATGGAGGTCTGAAATCATAACCCCATTGCGATATGCAATGAGCTTCGTCTATTGCCAGTAAATTTATTTGTAATAAACCTACCAGATGTCTAAAAGCCTCAGTTTCTAATCTTTCAGGTGAGACATAGAGAAATTTAAATTTATTGTAAATACAGTTGTTATAAACCGACTCAATTTCGTCCACATGCATACCTGAGTAAATGGCACCCGCCGGAATACCCTTTCTTTTCAAACCTTGTACCTGATCTTTCATCAAGGCTATTAATGGACTTACAACAATACAGATTCCATCGTTTATTAAGGCGGGAATCTGGAATGTAATTGACTTACCTCCACCGGTTGGTAAAAGAGCCAGCGTATCATTCCCATTTAAAACCGAATTAATAATATCCTCTTGTAGAGGCCTAAAAGATGAATGGCCCCAATACTTGATTAGTATTTTTAAGGCGTCTTTATTCAAAGGATTAAATTTAACTTAAATACTTTTTCATAATTTCAAATAATTCTACCGGATTTATTGGTTTTGTAATAAAATCAGAGGCTCCGGCTTCAATACTTTTTTTATTCGCATCTTCTGAAACGAAAGCAGTTTGCATGATTATAGGTAAGTCCGGGAATTGTTTTTTTATCGTAGTAGTTGATGTATACCCATCAGTGTTAGGCATCATTATATCCATCAATACAACTGAAATTGAACTGTCGTTTTTACACTTTTCTATTGCTTCTTCTCCCGAACGGGCAATAATTATTTTTGCTTTCGTCGGACTTAACAGTGATTCGAAAAATACAATATTTGGTTCGACGTCATCAACAATAAGGATCTTTTTATTTTTAAACTCAGGAATCACGAGACGATTAATACCTTTTGGTTTGTCTTGGTAGTCAGTTGGCAATGTAAAATAAACCGTAGTTCCGTAGCCAGCTTCCGTGTCCAGCCATATTTTCCCGTTAAGGAGGTTAATTATCGACTTGCTTATTGCCAGCCCTAAGCCAGATCCTTTTGTGTTTCTCTCCAGGGTACTATCATCCTGACTGAAACGATCAAAAATCCCATACTTTGCCTCACTTTTTATGCCCGTACCTGTATCTTTTACATAGAATTGCAACTCATTCTTTCCAGTTATCAGATAGCCAAATTTAATAAATCCACTATCAATAAATTTCATTGAATTGGTGATAAGATTGCTCATTACTTGTCTAAGCCTCACTTGATCAGTATAAATATAAAGTTCTTTTTCTTCACTTCCCTTGGAAAGACTTAGATTTATATGCTCCAGTTCCCTGAATTGTTTTTCATGATTAAAGGATATTAATAATTCATCGAAAAATGAATTGAGTTCAAGTTTTGCTTTAGTAATCTTTAGTTGCCCCGATTCAATTTTTGAAATATCAATAATGTCTTCAATTAATTGCATTAATGATCGACCGGAACTACTAATCATTTTTTTATATAATGTCTCCTCATAATCTGTATTATCTTCTTCCAATAATAGTTCTGAAAACCCAATTATGGAGTTTAGAGGAGTCCTTAATTCATGAGACATATTTGCAAGGAAAGCAGTTTTTGCATTATTTTGTCTTCTTAATTCTTCATTTTCAATATTTAGTGTGTTTTCCTCAGTAAAAGGTAATAAACTAATTAAAGAAAATGTATTATCCCCTTCATTAAAACTTTTAAACTTCGATAAACACTTTTTCTCCTGACCATCTGCATTTGTATAAACAAAGGTGAAATACTTATTATGTGATAGTTTGGGATCTTCTATCATCATGTTAAAATCGTTTTCTAATAACTCACTACTTAAGTCATTGGTGAAAATATTCACCAATTTGCTATCCTGAAGAATATGCTTATTAATATTCAGACAACTAACCGATTCCTTATTGCAGAATATAATAATCCCTGCATAGGATACTATATAGGGTTTGTCAAATGTTTCAATAAATCCCATTAAAGAAGAACTGATATTTGGTAAACTTTTCATTATGGATTCATTTTTTGAAGTATATTTAGAACTTTGTACAAAACTAATAAAAAATAATTCTTAACGAATGAGTCAAATAATAAATATCTCAGGCAACCATTATAAAAAATAATAGTCAGGATTAAGTACAGAGAGAGATCTTAATGATTTCAAACAACCGGATAATAGAGGAATGTAAGGCAGGTAAACACAGTGCTTTCAGAGAGTTGTATGACTCCTATGCATCGCGTATGCTTGGTGTTTGTTATCGTTATAGCAGAAATATGAATGATGCTGAAGATATATTGCAGGAAAGTTTTATAAAAATATTTCAGAATATCCGAAATTATAAAGGTAGTGGTTCATTTGAAGGATGGATGCGAAGAATAATGGTTAATACCGCATTAAATCACTATAAAGCAAATTTAAAGCATAGTTATCAGGATGAACTACATGAGAATTACAATGACCATGTATCGAATGAGGATGCAGAATTAATGCTTGAGGATAGAATTCCACAGCAAGAGATAATTGAAATAATTCGGACGTTACCAGAAGGATATAAAATGATTTTTAATATGTATGTCCTTGATGGATTGACCCATAAAGAGATTGCAGGGGCTTTGAATATTTCTGATAATACATCAAAATCACAGTTGTCAAAGTCCAGGCGGATGCTTAGAAAATTAATTGCAGAAAAATACGGTGCACAATTGCACAACATAATATAGTTGTTATGAAAAAGTATAAAGACATAGATGAACTTTTTATTGAAGGCGCTTCAGGCTTTGAAGTCAGTCCGTCAGAAAAAGTTTGGAAGGGGATAGATGCTGCTGCTTTTAATACAGGATCAGTTGCTTCATATTCTTATAAAAAATGGATTATTGCAGCTTCACTTTTGTTAATCTCAGGATTACTATCTACATGGTATTTCGTTGACTGGCAAAATGAAACTGATTTGTCAGATAAAATAATAATCGATTCAAATTTAAATGAGAATAATACCGAAGTTAATAAAAATATATCAAATACAGAATTAGTTACTAGGGATGAAATAGGTGTAGAAGAAATAGAAAATGAACAAAATGAATTTTTAATTATAGAAAAAACTATTGAGCAACCTATAGTTGAAGACCCATACACTGAAGTAGTAATAGTAAAGCCAGAAAATAAGGAATATGAGACCTATTCAGGAGATAATAAGGATGGAATTATTGGTGTTACTTCTGTTGAATCGAGATCAATTTATGATATTGCTTCATTGGATTATAGTATAGGGGACCGGAAAATAACCTTAGAAGAATATGTTGCGAAAAGAAAAAAATATCATACCTATACAGGTTTGGGAATTAAACCTGCCATGGTCTATTATCCAAATACACAGGATCAGTTTACTTATACTGCGGAAGCAAATATTGGAATTATTATAAACAAATTCTACATTGAAACCGGAATTGGCTATCAGCAAATGAATGAAAAGGGGGTTTATAAATTCACATATAAGAGTAATGACAGCATAGGTGTTTATAATAGAGTCGTTTCATTTGAAATTGACCCCGAAAATCCTGATGAAATCAATTATAAAACAACTGAAACTACTGTTTACGACAGTATCGAACATCATAGCCTCCAATCTCCAACTTTTAAATATTCTTATTTAAATATTCCGTTGAAAGTAGGTTATAAATTTTGGGAAAATAATAAACTAAGCCTTGGAATTGAAACAGGTTTACTATTCTCAAAACTGATGAGTAGCGAAATTCCTAAACCGGAGTTTAATAATCCGGAGTATTCCCTGTTGAGGGTTGAGGATAACTCCCCAACACGGGTTGATATAAACTTGCAAATGCTTGTAGCACTGAGGGTTAATTATAGATTAAATGGAGCAGTTTCAATTTCTGTTCAGCCTGAATTCACAAAGTATCTAAATTCAATTTACAATATCGAACTGGGTGGGCCAAACACTAAACCTTATACCATGGGTATGAGGTTTGGGATTTATTATGATTTTTAAGATTTGAGTTATGAATGTACCAAAAAATATTCGCTATTTAGCGCTTAGTATATTACTTATGCTTCAGGTTGGGCTTGTTGGACAGACATGGTTTTATTTTGACGGACATGTATACAATGAAAACAATCTTGAGCCAATTTATGATTATCCGGTTTTTATTAGTGCCCAAGACACTGTTTTTAGACTGGTTTACACTGATCATAACGGCTATTATATAGATTCTGTTTATGCTAGCCCGGAAAGTTTTACGCATGCAGCCTTATCTGTTGAGGATTGTTTTGGTGAAATTGATTATGCCTTTTTTGAGCCTCCCAGAGAGATAAATACTGCAGACTTCGAAATATGTGTTATGCCCGGTGGTGATTGTCAGGCACTATTTGATTATGACTTTGATTTTGATGATCCGCAAATAGTAAATTTTTACGATCTCTCGATCGGGAATATTAATAAATGGACTTGGGATTTTGGTGATTTTAGTATTTCTAACGAGGAAAACCCAACTCATGAGTACGCTGAATCTGGTGCTTATCAAGTGGTTTTAGTAGTTGAAGATACAACTGGTTTTTGTTGGTCGGTATATGATGAATTTGTTGTAGTTGGAGGAACAAATAACTGTGAGGCTTATTTTGAAAAACGATTGATTGATTCTTCAGATTTTTTAATGGTGCAGTATATGGATTTATCCCTTGGTAATATTGATTTCTGGGAATGGGATTTTGGAGACGGAAATTGGTCTAATGAACAAAATCCAATTCACACATACTCTGAACCAGGTGTTTATGAAGTATGCTTAACAATTTCAGATAACTCAGACATTTGTTTTGATACATATTGCGAAATCATTTTTATTGGTGATACTATTGAATGCATAGCAGAATTTAATGTGCAACTTGATACATTAAACAATACTCCACATACATTTATCTTTAGTGATAATTCATCAGGTAATATTATATCATGGTTGTGGGATTTTGGTGATGGCAATTTCTCACAGCAGCAAAACCCTGTTCATACTTATGGTTTTGCAGGTAATTATAATGTTTGCCTTTATGTTTCCTCAGATCCTGCTGGAGGACAATGCTTTGATGAAGAATGTGCTGAAGTTTCAACATTGCAATACTATAATTTTGGTGGTCATGCATTTATAGATGGTTTTCCAATTAATATAGAAGAAGATGATAGTTCCAATGTGGCCACCGCATATCTGTACAGACGAATTGACAATCAATGGAAATATATGGATGAAAAGGAGTTTTGGAAGTTTGGTTATTATTGGTTTGTTGAGAAGCCTGAGGGTGAATATCTTCTGAGAATAGACCTAAATGAGAATTCCAATGACTTTGGATATTATGCCCCTTCATATTTTGTGAATTCTAATAATTGGATGTATGCCAGCATCTTTGATTTAAACTCTGATGATCAGTTCACTGTCGACATTAATCTCATTGGCTTAAGTAGTGGCGAATCTGGAATCGGGAGTATTAACGGAATGCTTAAGGTAGGGCTCTCATGTGAGGGTGATTTAGATTTAAATCACCAGATTGTTAAACTATTTGATGGTGAAGGCTCCTATATTGATTTTGTTTATACTGATCAGGAAGGGGAGTTTGAGTTTAATTCCTTGGGAAATGGAATGTATAGACTGGAAGCAGAAGTAACAGGTAATTCATCATCAGTTGCTATGGTGGAGATTACAAATTCAAATCCATCATCTTTTGATAATACATTGGAAATAAACTGCCAAAGTTTTGTTGGCATTGAGGATCATAATTTAGTTTCTGAAAATTTAAAAGTGATAAATGTTTTTCCTCAACCAGTTAGGGATATTGTCAATTTAAGAATTCAATCATTGACTAATGAGAATATTAGTGTTGAAATAACAGATCAAATAGGTAGAGTTATTAAGGCTAACAATTATAATATCTATTCTGGAGAATCTACTATTAGTTTGAATTTGAGTGATTTGACATCAGGATTATATATATATAAAATCCTGATTAGCAATGGCGTAATGGTAGATGCAGGAAAAATAATTCATCAATAAAAAATAAACCAAAACCCGGGCAACCTTTCAAAAAAGAGTTGTCTTATTAGCAGAACATCTATACAAAGGGCAGTAAATAAATGTCTAATTAAAAAATTTAATCATGAAAAAAATTATTTTTAGTTTAATGTTTAGCATTATTAGTCTGGCAGTGATCAGTCAGACGTATAATCTAAAAATTTCAGGAACGGTAACTGATGAAGTTACTGGAGAACCGATTATTCAGCATGCCCTTAACATTTTTATACCAGGTGATACTATGACAAGGGATTTTTTCTATTATGCAAGAGTCTTTACAGGAGGAAACGGATATTTTGAAGATAACATCCAAGTTCCTGTGGGAGAAGCAGGAATAGTTTTTGTTGAAACGAATAGTTGTGATGACTATGTTTCTATGTCATCTGATTATTCTGAGAACAGTAATGACTTGGTATTTGATTTTTCAATTTGTTCAGACACTATGGCTGGCGAATGTCAAGCCTGGTTTGATTATCATTCAGAAGGTGGTCCATTGTCAATAGTGTTTACTGACCTTTCTTTTGGTAATCCTGACTCCTGGTTATGGGACTTTGGTGATGGAGGAACATCAACTGAACAATATCCAATACATGAATATGGCGAAGAAGGAGAATACTATGTTTCACTAGAAATTAATACTGCTGATGGTAGTTGCTCAAGTGTATATGAGATGCCAATATGGGTAGGAAATGATACAATATGGTATGATGACTGTATGGCTGCTTATTTTTATCGTCAGGATTCATTAAACGATATGACGGTGACTTTTATGGATTTAAGTTATGGTTTCAATAATTTAATGCCTGACACATGGTATTGGGAGTTTGGTGATGGAACAACTTCAGAAGAACAAAACCCATCACATACTTTTGGTGCTTATGGCGAATATGATGTTTGTTTAACAATTGCTACTTCTAATCCCGCTACTGGTGAAACTTGCTCAGATACTTATTGTTCAATGGTGTTAATAGAGGATTGGGATAACTATTGCGAAGCATGGTTTAATTATATGCCTCAGGGAAATGGTGACATAGGATTGACAATACAGTTCCTTGATGAATCATGGGGTTATCCTACTTCATGGACATGGGATTTTGGTGATGGATTTACCTCTGACGAACAGAATCCGCTTCATGAGTATGCCGAAGAAGGAATCTATGATGTTTGTTTAAGCATTTTCTCAGATTCATGTGAAAGTACTTATTGTTCAGAAGTTTACGTTTTTGATAATAACTGGGATGAGTGTTTCACCTGGTTTGAATATGAAATTACAGATCTTACAGTAGATTTCACTGCCTTCTATCAAGGTACTGACTCAAGTAGTAATACTGCATCATATAGTTGGGAGTTTGGTGATGGTATAGTTGGAACAGGTGAATTTGTACAGCATACATATCCTGAAGATGGAATTTATGAAGTAATGTTGACTGCTGTAGCGGATGATGGAAGTTGCACAACAACTTACTATGATGTTGTTTGGGCAGGTGATGATTTTTCATTCCCTGTAGAAGGTTATGTTTATCTGGAAAATCAGGTGATGGCTGATTATGCTGATGTATACCTTATGACATTTGATACTTTAGGTAATGACTTAGTTAATATCGCTACAGTTCAAATAGATGAAAATGGTTATTATGAATTTGAAGAAGTTGGTCTTGAGCATTGTATTTATTTTGTTCAGGCAGAACTAACTAGTGCTTCCGCATACTTTGGTGATTATATACCAACTTACCATATAAGTGCCATGAACTGGGAAGAAGCATGGCCTGTATTCCCATTTCCAACTGGCGAAGGAACTGATATCTTTATGATTGCTGATGGAAATGCTGCCAATGGTAGTGGAATTATTGATGGTGTTGTTATTGCTGAGGATGGACGTGGAATTATGAGTGATATTCAAATACTATTACTTGATGAAAATAATTTACCACTGACTTATCTTAGAACCAATGAAAATGGTGAATTCCAATTTCCTGAACTGGAGTATGGTACATACATAGTTTATACTGAGATAGTTGGTATAGAAACTATTCCAGCCGTCATAACAATTACACCAGATAGTCCGGATGTTGATATCACAATAATTGTTAGAAATGGTGAAGCTGTTCTAGGAGTTGATAATATTTCAGCATTTATAGAAGAAGTTGGTGAAATTTCTCCAAATCCTGTACTGGAAAATGCTGTAATAGAAATATCTCTAAAAGATGATTCAGATGTAAGCATACAGGTGATTAACCAATTTGGTCAGGTTTTAGAGACAAACACAAATCATCTAAATGCTGGTACAAGCAAGGTTTCCCTACAAACTTCCTCTTTGTCGCAAGGTGTTTATATAGTAAATATCATTGCAGAAGATGGTGTTAATACAGTAAGAAAATTTGTTAAAGTAAGATAGACCCTTTTCCGGTTGTTCTGAAAAGCCCCATACTGTCATCTGATAGTTGGGGCTTTGTTTTTTTTAACTTCTTTATCTTTTATTATTTGATGGGATGATCTTCGTTGAATTGACTGAGTCGTTTTCTCAAATCATCCATTTGTTCATGTTTTATGAGCGATGTGCATGCCCTTATTCCCTCTGTTCTTTCACTTCCTGTTATGAGTAGTGAAATTGCGCTAATACCATAAAAAATTAGTTTGTCAAGAAGTTGCTCAGCATCAAATCCGGGATACGAAAATGTAAAATAGAAACCGTCAGCAATTGGTTGGTTAATGTCTGTATCATAAACAATATTAAAGCCATTTGATATAAAAATCTCTTTCATCACTTTGGCCTTAACGCCATAATCTTTTACATATTCTACAAAGTTAAATTCTCCTGAGTTTGCAGCTTTTAAAACACTTAGTAAACCGTATTGAGCCGAATGAGAGGTTCCTGAACTAAGTGGATATAATGTGCCAAAAATCATTGCATAACCAAATTCAGTCCTAGGGTAATAATTACGTAAATTATCATAGCGGCTTTTGTATAAATGATCTGAAATCACCATCATCCCTATCCTTTCGCCGGCATAACTAAATACCTTAGAACTAGAGATAAACAATATATAGTTGTCAGTGTATTTCGCAACTGTAGGTTGATATGGTGCTTCTCCCGGAATGGAATAATCTTTTCTGAAGTCCATTCCAAAATAAGCAAGGTCTTCCAGTATTACAATATCATATTTCGTGGCAAGTTCACCAATGATTTTCAATTCCTCATCAGTAAAACATATCCATGATGGATTGTTTGGGTTTGAGTATAGAACCGAATGAATTTTACCTGTTTTAAAATACGATTCAAGTTTGTCCCTTAGTTTTTCTCCACGATATTCATATACATCAAAACTATCAAACTTCAGATCAAGCACGCGATGTTGCATTTTGTGGACAGGAAAGCCAGGATCAATAAACAGAGTTGTATCTTGTTCTTTATGTAGTCTTCCTAAAGTAAGAAAAGCGGCAAAACTTCCCTGCATTGATCCTACAGTTGGAAGACATGCCTGAGGATCAACCTCAATATCCATAAAAAGTTTAACAAACTTCGATATTTCATCTTTTAGAGGCTGGATGCCCTGAATATCCGGATAAACAGCTGCAACACCCCTTTGAAGAGCTTCTATTTGTCCATCAACGCCAGCCTGGGCAGGAGGGAGGCCAGGAACGCCCATTTCCATTCTTATAAATTTCTCATTGGTAGCCTTTTCTATATTATCAACAAGTTTTTTGATTTCCCTAATGGATGATTTGCCAATGGAACTTAACCCACTTTCTTCTATTAGTTTGCTTACAATTGTGCTATCTATTGGAGTATTTGTCATAATGTATAGAGTTATTTGTTAAGTATTAAACGTTATTTGTTAAGTGTTATGCTTTACTTTAGTCCGTGTCATAGTTTGCATTATTTACTATCTGACAATTATTCCTCAACTTCTAAAGCATAACTTATTTACCCTTTTTATCATTCTTTTAAGTAAAATCTGCAATGGCGAGTATCACTCCCAATGCAATCCCCAGAAGTGCTGCAAAAAGAACCTGAAAATCCGGAGGCAATAAAAATGTTATTGTATGTGCTGGAATCCAGAACAATGGAATAGTTTTCTTAAAAACAAAATTTACTTGAATATCCCAGTTCAAATTTAGTAAAATTTTCCTGATTTTTATTGGTTTAAACAAACCTATAAGAGTACCACCATTGTTTACAATATGAATATCTGTTATTTTATGAAATGTCATCATTAGCGGCGCATATATCACATTTAGAGCAGTACTGATGCTAAATGCCACAAGCAACTTTTCCAGACTAAAATCCTGATGTATTACCCGTGAGGCATTATTTAAGCCAAAGTGCTCTAATAGTAAGGGAGTATTTGTGACAAAGAAACTAAAAGCAAGTTTAACAGTAATGCCAATAAATCCCCATACAAGCATTCTTGGCATTACGCCAAAGCCTTTCTTATAGTATTTTCCTGTTTTAATTCTTAGACCAATCAATTCTCCTGAAGTCGCTAGTATCGAAAACTTTATGAAAGAAGCAATTAAGCCATGTTGCTGATTAAAGTTAAGGTAGAATTCGAATAATTTATCACATAAAAAGAAAGGTGCAAATACCAGGATGACAATTGTCACGAAAATAATATCCTGCTTTTTGTTCATTTCTCTATTCTTATTCTTGCATCTACTGCTATTAGGCTTTCTTTTGTTCCAAGCAATGGGTTTAGATCCATTTCTGCAATCTCAGGTGCAGCTTTAACTAAGAGAGATAATCTGACAATAATTTCGGCAAACATTTCCTTATTCACACCTTCTTGCCCTCGTGTGCCCTCTATTATTTTATAACTTTTTAGTTTTTTAATCTCTGTAAGTGATTCGTTAAAACCTACAGGACCAAGAACAGTTCTTACATCCTTAAAAACCTCGATAAAAATTCCACCAAGACCAAAAAGTATCAAATGACCAAATTTATCTTCCCTTTTAACACCGGCAAACATTTCAGTACCGCTAAGCATTGGCTGAAGTAAAACTGCTGTAGCATCATCAATTTTCATCATTCTGGCGAACTCACTTTCAGCCTCCTTATTTGTTTTAATGTTCAAAGTAACACCACCCACATCCGATTTATGAACAGGTCCTACAACCTTCATAACCATAGGGAAACCCACTTCTATAATGGCTGCATCCAGTTTGTCAACTTCTGAAATTGTAATTTCCTTTGCTCGTGGAATTCCTGCAGCATCAAGAAGTAATTGAATTTTTTCAGGAAGAAGATAAGAATCATCCACCTCATCTATTACTTTCCTTATCGCAACTTTATCAATTTCAATTTTACTACTCAGGCTTCGGTCAATTGCTTCCTCTCCATAAACTCTTGAAAGTGCATTTCCTAATGTTACCTCATCAGGGAAGAATACATTTCCCAATCCGGCAAAATATTCAACTTCTGCAGCAGCAGTAAGAGTGGAAGGGAGTACTGGGAAAACTGGTTTGTTAGAGGTCCTGATCTTCTCATCCAAAATTTTGTAAACGTCAAATATCTTGGTAAGGCCTGGCGTTCCAAATATCACAACCATTGCATCAATATCAGTAAATTTTGTATCACAATAGTCAATAATAGTTCCTAGTTGTTCTGCTGTACCCGTTGCAAGAAAGTCGATGGGGTTGGCAACTGAAGATCCCGGGAATAGTTTTTCCTTTAAATCTTCTGCAGTTTTTCCGGAAATATGCGGCACATTCAATCCTCCATTTGAGAGAGAATCGGTGAGCATTACTGCCGGTCCTCCGGCATGTGTTATGATTGCAATATTTTTACCCTTGAGTTCTGGCATCATAAATACAGATGCAACACTAATCAGGTCTTCTCTTCCGTAGCATCTTACAATTCCTGCTTTTTTAAATAATGCGTCAACGGCAAGATCAGACGATGCCAATGCTCCTGTATGTGAGGATGCAGCACGACTACCTGCTTCTGACGTACCTGCTTTTACAGCAGCAATTTTACATCCTTTACTTATTAAAGATGCAGAATGTTTGAGCAACATCTGAGGATTGTTGATGGTCTCCAGATACAGTAATTTAACTTTTGGATCAGTTTCAGGGTTGAAATTTTCATCCATATGTTTCACAATCTCCTCAACTCCCATTTGAGCGGAATTACCAACTGAATACACATTGGCAAATTTCAATCCCTTGGGTATTCCTGCTTCCATAATGAAGCACGCTGTTGCCCCTGAACCACTAACAAAATCACATCCGTCAGATTCCAGTTTTGGGATGGGATAAGTGAATACACTATGATGTTGAGGTGTAAGTATGCCAACGCAGTTTGGGCCAATTAATGAGCCATTAACTTTATTTATTGCAGCAACAACCTGATCCTCTAATATTTTACCTTCTGGACTCTCTTCGCTGTAACCGGCAGAAAGAATAATAAAGGCTTTGGTATTTTTGTTTTCTGTAAGATATTCTACTGTTTGAGGAGTATATTTTGCAGCAATGGCAATAATGGCTAGATCTGTATCAGGAAGTATAGAAATATCGCGATAACTCTTAATGCCCTGAACTTCATCTTCTTTAGGGTTAAGTACAGATAATCTTCCCTTAAATCTACCGTCAATTATATTTTTCAGGACTTTCCCGCCTGGTTTCTCCAAATCCTTTGAACCACCGACAACTACAATACTATTGGGGTGAGTAAGTTGTTTTGTAATCATTAATACATTTTTAAATCTCTAGTAATTGCAAAATTAGGAATTTTAATATGCCATTGTGCAAACGATTTAAATTTAGAATTAATCAATGGAGTGGATTAGTGAGTGGTTGAGGTGGTGAGTGGTTGAGTTGGTTGAGTTGGTTGAGTTGGTTGAGTAATTTTGCTAAAGGTAAGTATCAAATCAATAACTCTGAGCCTGTAGGTCAGGGTTTGGAAGTTCGAATAATTAAAGAAATAATAAGATTAAACACTTAATATCAATGCCCTTGAATAATTATCTTTCCTTTTTGAATGATTTGATTTTCATTGTAAATATTATACAAATATAGACCGGTTTCCAGCATATCAGTTTTGATTTTGGTTGGTTGATTCTTATTCAGATATATCGTATTTACTTTATTGCCTACTGAATTAAAAAGTTCAAGGCTTATATTAGATTGAAATTGAGTAATAGGCTTAACAATGAAATTGTCGGTGGCTGGATTTGGTGAAATCATAAAATGCACTTTCTCTGTATTAAACTCGTCAATTCCAACCACATAACAACTACCACTAAATCCATTTGGATAAATTGTTTGACCATCCTTTTTTACACAGCCCATATCAAGTCCGGGACAAACTACTGTACAATAAAAGCCCACTTCCAATAAACCGCTATTACTTCCAATTCCTTCTATCCAGTAATTATCAGGAAAATATTCACAATCAAACCAGGTGCGTTTATGATAATCTCCATCAACTAACACAGAATCAAATCGCGTAATTATTATTTCAAGTTCATTAGTAAACTCATTTAAAGAGGAAATTGTTAAAGTGTCATTAATTTCAGCACCAAAATCGTAGAGTAATAAAGGGTTAAAATATGAAATGTCGTTAAGTTTATATGCAGAGAAATAAACCTTATGATCTACATCCTCTCTTATGTATCCCATTGTTGTCCAGTTCACTGGGAATTCTTCCATCGACATAAAAACAGTTTTGTAAGACTCACCACCAATTAAAGTATCTCCCTCACATTTGTGAATGTAAGTCCTTTCATTACCACCAAAAAAAGAACTAACCACATACCATGTTTTATTTTCCTCGACTAATGGATAATATTGTTGGGAATAAGTATTATTTAAGAGTAGAACAGCTGTAACAATTAGAAAATATCTTTTCATAATTCAATCATTTATTCATTCACTCCTTCTCCCATTCCCTCCTTAAAGTTCCTTAACAAAACATCTTCTTCTTTTATGCTGAATGTGTTCGTAGTTTTTCCAGTTGGCGATGGCAGTATGATTGGATTCGAACATGCCGGTAGTTTCCAGTTGATCTATGCCATGCCTAATCATTTCTTGTTGAAGTTCTGATATCAGGATTACAGCAACTCCATTAGCCTGATATTCTTCTTTCACTCCTGTAAGTAGCATATCGATTACCTCAGGATGCTTCAAAGATTTCATAATTGGTAAAATGCCAAATGGGAAAACCCTTCCACCTGCTTTTTGCATTGCTTTTGAAAGTGAAGGCAGTCCTACAAAAAATCCAATTACTTCATCATCCTTCTTGACTAAATTTACGAACTTAGGATTTAGTATTGAGAAGTATTTCTTTGCAGACGCTTCAATCATTTTTTCAGAAAATGGTACGGTATAAGGCAACTCTTTAAAAGCATCGTTGAGGATTTCAAAAATTACTTTACCATATTCTTTCAACTCACTGGTTTTGGTAAATCTAACTGACTCAAAGCCATATCTGCGCTTTATCATTGCAGATCCCCTGAAAGCTTTTTTGGCAGCTTCTTCTCCAACTGTTAGCCTGAACTCCACCCAGTCATTTTCTTTTTCATAACCTAAGTCTTCAAAATGCTGTTGGTAATACGGGTGGTTGTATACTGATGCAATAGAAGGTAAATAATCAAAGCCCTCAATTAATAAACCTTGCTGGTCGATATTTGTAAATCCAAGTGGTCCGTGAACCTTTTCCATGCCCTTTTCCCTGAGCCAGTTTTCAGCAACTGTAAAGAGTGCTTTGCTAAGAGTTTTGTCATCAATAAATTCAGCCCTGTTAACTCTCCCAAATTTTTCTCCTACTTTTTTATTGTATTCATGATTTATTATTGCTCCAATTCTTCCAATAACTTTACCATTATACTTTGCTAACCAGAATTTTGACTCACAAAACTCATATGCAGGATTTTTATCTTTATTTATTGAGAAAAACTCATCGGATTTCATGGGAGGAATCCAGTTTTTTGAATTTTTATAATGTTTGTAAATGAAGTTTACGAATTGTTTGTAATCGTTTTTGCTTACAACTTCTTGAATCTGGATTGTCATTTCAGTAATAATTTGGAATATTCAACAAAGTTAATCTAAACGAATTAAATGGCAAGGGTTTATTGAAATACTGTGGATGCTATTGCTGCTATGGCTTCTGTTGCTACTGTTGTTGATCATACTCAAAATAATCAGTCAACAACGAATATGAATTACCCTGTCCTTTAGGGCAGGGAGGATAGTTTAAAATAGTGCTACTATTGCTGCTGTGGCGCCCATTATTAATATTAATAAATAGTTACTATAGAATCCAGAGTAGCCATAGAGGCTAAAGAACCCTAAACCCCAATATATAATTCCTTAAAAAATGAAGAGGCTTTTACCAGAGCAATGGTGCCTAGATCTTCATAAAGTATATCGGCTCTTTCGATAAATTCTTTTTCCTTGCCATCAACTACTTCTGCAAGTCCAAGGAAAATTAAATCAGCACTCTCAGACTCTTTTTTGATAATATTATTTACAGGAGATTTTTCAGTCTCATTATTAATAATCCTTATTTCTGCCTTCATGCGCATATTTCCTAAGGCTTCTTTTGCTTCCTTATAAATCCTGTTTTCCTGATCATTTTTATAATTAATAATCATTATCCTGATATTTGCCCGGCGCCATTTATATGACATCCTTATATATTTGATAAGTGATAAAATTAAATTGCCATTATTGGAACCACCTCTCCACCAAACATCAATATTTCTGTAATTCCCAAATCCTTTCTCTTTGTTGTAATCCAACATTACTATGTTCTGATCAAGGTCGCTAATATGTTTATACATCTGAGCAAAGCGAACAGGATCTTCTGTTTTACGTCCCCAGCCCATTAAAACAGTATTGGGTTCAACACCTGAAAATCCATATGTGGCTGCAATACTTTCAATTCCTTTGTAAAGATCATTGCATTCCTGTAGTCTGGAGAAAATTCCTTCATCCTTCGAAAGCGAGTCATCCACCAGAGCTTGTTTGTGTTTAGGAAAAAGAACTTTTGATGTTTTGCTCACAACAAGTATGAAGTTAGATATCATTCCGTGATCACCTACCAGTGCTTTACCAAACTCTACTAGATGAGGCCTGCTTCCTGCTCCGCCACTAAAAAGCAAAATATTCGGCCTCCAGTTTCTTTCAGTAAGGTTTTTCTTTGATAACTGAGTAAGTAATTTCCTGAGTATAGAAGCCCTGACACTTTGCCAGACATCTCCAAATTCAAGTCTGTGATGCTTTTTGCCAATGAAATGATAAATGACTCCCAAAATGATAAAAGATCCCAGCATGGAGAGAATATCAAGTTGAAACATTATTAAAAAACTTGCCAAGAAACCAATAACCCCAATCCATAAGGATATGTTAAAGGATGGTCTAAAATCGGTACTAGCCCATTTTTCAAGTGCAAACGCAAGATTGATAAAACCATAGGCAGTCAGGTAGAACATTGTAACAATACTGGCTATTATATTCAGGTCTCCTATGAGAATTCCAATTTCAGAAAGTATAAATGTAAATATAAGAGCATTTCTGGGTTCATTATTTACACCATGACCTTTACCAAGGATTCTGGGTACAATTCTGTCCTGAGCAACAGCTTGTATTATTCTGGGGCCTCCCAATATACCTCCCAAAGCAGATGATAATGTCGCACCCCATATTCCAGCAACTACCAATGCAGGTATCCATGCCATGGCCATCAGGAAGTTGTAATTATTTAAAAGCGTAGCCTGATCTACGAAAAAGTAAATCATTATGGCTAGGCCAATATAAATCACCATTCCCACTGTAATAGCATAAAGGGTTCCTTTTGGGATATCTGATTTTGGATCCTTTAGATCGCCTGACATAGCGACTCCAGCAGTAAATCCGGTTACCGCTGGGAAGAAAATGGCAAATACTTCTTCAAAAGAAAAATCCCGGAAAGGTTTAATAACTTCTTGTGATTCAATAGTTGGTTGGCTGTTTATTAAAAAACCAACGACTACTGAAATTAATGATAATACAATTGCTCCCAGTATTATAAACTGTGTCTTTATTGCTATTTCGGTACTAATAAATGCAATTAGAACCAGGATAGCCAAAACGACAGAACCAATTATTCTTATACTGTTAACGCTAATTTCAGCAATTCCTGTAAGTTCCTGTATATATGGAATTGCAAGAAAACTCTCAGTAAAACCAACTATATATAATGATATGGACAGGGCTGTTCCTATGAAAAGAGTAATTCCAATTGATCCGCCCATTGGTAAGCCCAAAGAGCGTGAAAGAATATAATAAATACCGCCTGCTTCAATTTTTTTGTCTGTAGCAATTGATGATATTCCTAAACCTGTGGTAATCGAAATTACATGGGCAAGAACAATTATACCAATCGTACCCCAAAGTCCTGCTACACCTGTTACCCAACCAAGGCGCATATACATTATAACGCCTAATATCGTGAGTATAGAGGGTGTAAAGACCCCAGCAAATGCTCCAAATTTTTTTACTTTCTCACTCATAAAGAGGTGACTAAATTAATTTTGACCAGGTAATTTCAGCATATTATTCAGTAAAATCGAATTTAATATGAAGCTAAGATAGTTTTTCTGGAAAATTAATTGATAGTAATTTTGATTATCAAGTTTTCCAAATAGCAGGCTTTCTTGAAAACTTGAGTTGAGATAGAATAATACCAAGAATAACTGTCATTATCCCAACTATTTTAACCATTGTAAAACTCTCATTCAGAAAGAAATAAGAGGCGATCATTGTGAATATAGGTATTAGATTAGTGTAAATGTTAGCTTTACTAAGGTCAAGATGTTTCAGCACAAAAGCATATAATACATAGCATATGGAAGATCCAAATATTGATAACATAATAAGTGACATAACAGTGATGCTATCAGGTGTAATTTTTATAAAATCTGAAAAATCAAAATAGAAAAATAGTGGTACAAATAATATGGTACCAATGAGATTTTGTTTTGCTATTATTGTAATAGGAGAGTAGTTCTCAGTAAGTTGTTTAACTAAAACAGAATAAACTACAGCCGCAATAAGTGCCAATAAAAGTAATGAAATACCTAAACCTGAGACATTAAGACTTAGGTCTTTTTTAAGAACTATAATTAAAACTCCTATAAAGGATACTATGAGACCGATGATATTTAGAATACCAAGTTTTTCGTTAAAAAATTTGCGGGCTACAAAAGGAGTAAAAATTGGGATTGTTGATATAATAACCGCACTAATACTTGCCGAAACGAGACTAAGGCCGTAATATTCACCAAGAAAATATAAAAAAGGATTAAAAATAGAACTTACTATTAAGAGTCTGAGGTGTTTAGGCAGGATTTTTTCAGACTTGTTAGTAAGGAAAAGAAACAGATACAATACTAAAAATGATAATAAAAGTCGTATGGTTATAGTTGTAAGAGGGGTGTATGTCTCAAACACAATTTTAGACCATATATAGGTCAGTCCCCAAAAAAACATTGAGGTAACTGCAGCAATATGAACAATGGGGTTCTTCATCAAATTTATGATCTACCACTCTCGTTTAAAATATTTGTATAGTGCTTAAGACTTCTTAAAATTAGTACAATAACGAGTGTTACAATCAAGGTGTAATGTGCTGGTGTATTCAGTTCAAAAGAGCCATCTGAAAAATATCTTCTTAAATCATCTATAAATATAAAACCAACAACTGTTGCAAGAACTCCGGAGTATTCTCTTCTTAAAACGCTAATAAATGAAAAAGGAACTATATTCTTTTTGTATTTTTTTAGACATGGAATAAATGAAGGTGTTTTATTCGCCCAATTCATATAGGCATCACTAAATTTTCTCTCCAGAAACCTCTCCTCGGCAAACATAATGCGTTCGTAATATAGCCAGAATGCCAGTGTTACTATCACCACAAAAGCCCAATTATATGTAAATGCCACGATTCCTATCCACATAAAATAATTACCTAAATAAAGAGGATGCCGCACTGTAGAATAAATACCTGTTGTGTTAAGGCTTTCAGCCACCTGACCTTCTTTGGTATTTCTACCACTTGTTCCTTTTGGTGTTGTCCCAATTGATATAGATCTGATTACCAGCCCTATAAAACTTAAAAATATAGCCGCATAATTAATTATCGATAATGTGTCTGCTTTTAAATATTCAATATTGGTAAAGTATATTACCGGAATAGCAGTAATAAAAAGGACAATGGGTATTTCCCCTCTGTGCTTAAATAAAAAATTACCTTCCTTTTCAAACGAGTTAACTAAAGCCATAGTTTAATTTTTTGCAAAGTTATTTTTTTTTCGATGTGGAAATTGATACGATTTCAGACAATTATTGAATTGAAGCAATTACTTATTCTCTCAAATAAATATTTACACTACCTACAATAATTTCTATACTAATTTTTAGAGGCAGTCTTCTGTCATCTGCTGTTACCCATACCTGAGCAGGTTTTTTATCGCTTATTATTAAATTATTCATAATAAGAGAAGAAAATTTGAAACAACTAATAATCTCATTATTCACATGAGTTAAATTATCAATTCCCTCAAAAATTATTTTTTGTTTCATGAGTTGATCCCCATGAAGTATGTCTATTTCTATTGAGTCTCCCTTTGTTAATGAATTGAAATCAATGGTACGAGCGTAGTATATTGCTGAGAGTCCATCAAATAATAAACTGTCATTTTTAATACTTTTATTAATGACTTCTTTGTCTTTTATAATTAAGAGATGTATCGAATCATTTTCAAAAATGTATTGATAATTATACTGATGATTCCAGTATTTAGTTGACTGAAAGTATTTTACGGGCTTTAAAGTTGTTTGTGATGACATTACATCATATGTAGAACTTATTTCGTACAGCCATTTCCAACTTTCATTTGTATTGCTTTCAGATTTAAAATTATAATATCTTGTTTGATTTTGCACAATAGTTTCGGACGTAAATTGTAGAGTACCCACATTTGTCCACATTAATCCAAAGTTATATTGAATATCAAAGATTAGTACTTCATTACTATCAAAAGGAAAAATTTTCTCACAATTACTTTGTTGGGAATGGAGTAATAATGAGGAGAAAATAAGTATTAGGTTGAATAACTGTTTTTTAAGTTTCATCGCTTTTTGAAAAAACCCATCCGCTTAAAGTGGATGGGTTTTGTTGTAGCGAGACCGAGAATTGAACTCGGGACCTCCGGGTTATGAATCCGACGCTCTAACCAACTGAGCTACCTCGCCATAATTTTTTTCAATTCTAAATTACCCTCGAATTGAACTAGGGTCCGCCTCAGGCGGATATGAATCTGACGCTCTAACCAACTGAGTTACCTCGCCATTTGAGGGCGCAAAAATAATTATTTTATTAGTACATACAAGGAAAAAGAAAAAAGAAAAAAGTCAGGATAAAATATGGAGGCCTATGGAAAGAGAAAAGATAAAAGAATCAAGAGATTCTTATAAGCATGGGATGCGGAGAACAAGAAATATAAAAGAAGCAGATACGATTTGAAAATTCATGTAAAAAGAAATTTCGGTCTTAATTTCGTTATTTATATTATTTTACCAGTAGTAACCAGTACCAGCAACCAGTATCCAGCAACTAGTATCCAGTACCACAATTCTAAAAACTATACCTAACAGAAAAAACAAAATTCCGTCCCGGTGCAGCAATGCCGGATGAATACGACATAAAGCGTTTGTCGAGTATATTTTCAATACCCAGGTTTGCCATAAATTTATCGCTGAATGAGTAAGCCATTCTATAATTTAAGGTCCACCACTTTGGAGAATAAGGATTGCCATTGTCATCCTTGGCATATAGGTGTGGTTTTGATCTTTCTGTTGGAGCGAGATTATCATAACTTACCATTGCATTATATGTGGCACTCAACTTTAGTTTAAGGCGACTTTTTTCATACACTAATGATGATGTTCCATACATTGGTGGTGCATGTCTTAAAGCAAAACCCTCATCGTCAATTCCTTTTATGTAGGTGAAAGTAGTTTTAAAACCAAGATGTCTTGCTAGCTGAAGACTAACTAAAAGACTTGCCCCATATACTTCAGTATAACCTGCATTAACCACTGCTTGCACCTTGCTCATTTCTCCATCGTACATAATTGAGTCCTGACCGTTAATGGTGAAATCACGTCTGACCATAGCATCAAGTAAATATGAATAGAATGCATTAAATTGAATAGATGCTTTATTCTGAAACTTTTTGAGAACACCTATTTCTATATTGTAGAGATATTCTGGTTTTAAATTCTCGTTGGGAACAACCACATTGCCTGGTTCAGAGTCAAATATTTTCGCAACATCATCAAGGTTAGGAGCCCTGAAACCAGATGATAAGTTTAAAGTTAACTGCCAGCTACCTGGGTGGTAGACAAATCCTGTACTTCCGGTGAAAGCATTATTGTTGAGATTTATTTCATTATAGGGCAATTGATAGAATGAAGAGTCTGTAAATTTTGATGACAAACTAACGAAGGAGTAGCGAGCACCGGCTTGAAATGTAGCAGGAAAACTATTAAAGTTCTTTTTATAACTTATATATGCCCCTGATTGGAAGTACTTGCTTCCTCCATCGGGATAGCGGCTGGAGGTAGGAAGTTCCTCAAAGGTGTGAATATTTTGTTTTATACCTGTTGACTTTATACCATTATAAATCAGTTCCAGCCCATAAAAGATTGAATTAGATGCATTTAACTTTTTGTCAAAATCAACATTTGCAGAAAAAATATTTACTGTTTCATCTCTTTTCCTGAGCCAATCATCCTTGTATTTCCTGTCTTTTCTGCCTTCTTTTACATTTTGATAGGCCATAATAATTACAGCATTATCATAGACTTTTGTTTTTTTATGAAAGTCCAGTTCCAGACTATTCATAACCCATTGCTGAGGTGAATAATACCATTCGGCATACTTAAGAGTATCGTCGCTGTATTCAATTAATCTATCGTAACGTGGTACATCTGAGGTTGATGTCAGGTATAAACTATATGTCCAACTAACTGATTCGCTAAATTTATTACTCAATTTGCCAACAAAATTCATCTGGTTATATGCAGAAAATTTCTGTTCATTCTGATTTTCATTTTGATAAACGGAATCAACTCCATTATTAGTAGCAATGTATTCTGGTCTTTTTAAATAATCATTTTCATTATTTCCCATCTTCAAATCATTGAAAGC
>Ga0164315_10000671_pt1 | contig 24402 bp, 20 predicted proteins | sample GuaBasSedimGuay6_FD_113737 | JGI IMG/M metagenome (GOLD analysis project Ga0164315, IMG submission 113737) | Subseafloor sediment microbial communities from Guaymas Basin, Gulf of California, Mexico - Guay6, Core 4569-2, 0-3 cm | ecosystem: Environmental > Aquatic > Marine > Hydrothermal vents... | reverse complement strand
CCAGTTGCCCGTTAACACCCTGCTCACGGAGTATCGCCAGGCGGGGTCTAATACCGGTTTTGATAAATGGTGCTGCAACGTCTTCGTTAATATCAAACGTAGAATACACATTTAACCCGGGATCATTCTGCGCTATGCGATCAAACTCCTGTTTGGCGCAATCCGGGTTGTCACGCAGGGCCTGCATACGATAACTGGTCTCTGCCCACATCTGTTGCAGATCACTCCTGACATTATCAAATACAATATTCCCCTGCCAGTTAATTTGCACTCGGTCGTTGCTATTCAATACACCGACGCGGTGAATCGGCGGCTCATCCGCTCCTTGCATAGCAAAAGCGCTACGCAAAATATTGCAAACGGTGTCGCTGTTTTTCTCAGCAACCTGAACAACGGCACCCAATTCTTCGCTAAACAGTGTCTCCAGAAGAGAATTGCTTGCTGGCAAGCAGATATCAATGCCGACGTGGCCGGCAAAGCTCATCTCAACGAGGGTCGTAAATAACCCTCCGTCAGAACGATCATGGTAGGCGAGAATAAGATCCTGATCCATGCAGGTCTGTAGCCCGGCAAAAAACCCTCGGAGCATAGCCGGGTTATCAACATCCGGCACGACGCTGCCGAACTGCCCGTAGACCTGTGCCAGCACAGAACCACCCATCCTGTTTTTTCCAGAACCGAGGTCGAGATATAGCAGTACGCTATCAATATCATCATCACCCCGAAGCTGAGGAGTTAACGTTTTGCGCACATCAACAACTGGCGCAAATGCAGAAATCACTAATGACATGGGTGAAGTCACGGCACGGGTTTCATCGCCCTGCTGCCACTCCGTGCGCATGGACATTGAATCCTTACCCACCGGAATAGCAATACCCAGTTCAGGACACAGTTCAAGACCAACTGCCTCGACGGTACGATAAAGCTTTTCATCTTCGCCGGGATGGCCGGCTGCACACATCCAGTTGGCAGACAATTAAATATCGCCTAGCCTGTCAATCCGTGCCGCCGCTATATTGGTAATGGCCTCAGCAATTGCCATACGGCCTGAAGCCGGCCCGTTGAGCAGAGCTAAAGGTGTACGCTCACCCATCGCCATTGCCTCACCTGCGTTGCTATCAAAGGTCACCGTAGTGACGGCGCAGTCCGCCACAGGCACCTGCCAGGGGCCGACCATTTGGTCGCGACTGACCATGCCGGTGATAGAGCGATCACCGATGGTAATTAGAAAACTTTTGCTGGCCACGGTGGGATGGCGCAACACTCGCTTAACGGCATCTTCAATATCAATACCGGCTGTTGAAAACTCTACAGCCGAGATCTCTTTTCGGTGAGCATCCCGATGCATTTTCGGTGCCTTGCCGAACAATACAGACATGGGTAGATCAATCGGCTGGTCGCCAAAATCTCGGTCGCCGAGGCTTAGATGTGCTTCTTTAGTCGCTTCGCCCACCACCGCATAGGGGCAACGCTCACGTTCACAGACAGCTTCAAAACAAGATAAGTTATCTGGTGAAATGGCCAGCACATAACGCTCCTGGGCCTCGTTGCACCATATTTCCAGAGGCGACATACCGGGTTCAGCATTGGGAATATCGCGCAACTCAAAATGCCCGCCGCAACCACCGTCCTTGACCAGTTCAGGAAATGCGTTAGACAAACCACCGGCACCTACATCGTGGATAAAGGCGATGGGATTCTCTTTCCCCATCTGCCAGCAGGCGTCGATCACCTCCTGGCAACGGCGCTCAATCTCCGGGTTTTGGCGTTGCACCGAAGCAAAATCGAGATTTTCACTACTAGTTCCGGAAGCCATCGACGATGCCGCACCACCACCAAGACCAATCAGCATGGCCGGGCCACCCAACACCACCAATTTATGGCCCGGTGTAAATGTGGGTTTTTCTATATGCTCAGTGCGGATATTTCCATAACCACCGGCTAACATAATGGGTTTGTGATAGCCGCGGCGCTCGCCGCCAATGTCCATTTCAAAACTACGAAAATAGCCGCACAGGTTAGGCCGGCCATATTCATTATTAAATGCAGCGCCACCAACTGGTCCTTCGACCATGATATCGAGGGCGGACACGATACGCTCCGGTTTACCGTAGTCATCTTCCCAGGGCTGGATGAAATCAGGGATCCGCAAATTAGAGACACTAAAACCCGTCAGGCCAGCCTTGGGTTTTGACCCTTTGCCCACCGCACCTTCATCACGAATCTCCCCACCCGAACCGGTGCCGGCGCCAGGAAATGGGGCAATCGCAGTGGGGTGATTGTGTGTTTCCACCTTCATAAGCAGGTGAACGGGTTCCTGAGAATAGCCATATATATGCTCGTCAGGAGATGGAAAGAAACGTCCACCCTGATTACCGCTTATGACCGCAGCATTATCGGAGTAAGCGGACAGCACACCCCCACCATGTTGCTCGCGGGTATTTTTGATCATGGCAAACAGCGAGTGCGATTGCTCCTGTCCATCTACGGTCCAGCTAGCATTAAATATTTTGTGCCGGCAATGCTCGGAGTTGGCCTGCGCAAACATCATCAACTCTATATCTGTGGGGTTGCGTTGCAGGGTGGAGAAACTATCCAGCAAATAATCAATTTCATCGTCGGCAAGTGCCAGCCCAAGTTCGCGGTTGGCCCAAGTGAGCGCTGATCGACCTTGCTCCAGAATATCGACCGTCACCACAGGCCGAGGGTTATAGCTGGCAAATAATTGCTCAGGCTGATCAAACTCGGTCATCACGACCTCCACCATACGATCATGGAGTAGAGCCGCAGCAGTGGCGATTTCAGCCTTAGTCAGATTTTCAACGCTATCAAGGTAATAAACTATCCCACGCTCAATGCGCCTGATCGCCTGTAGTCCAACATTGCGGGCAATATCACTCGCTTTGCTAGACCAGGGCGAGATAGTGCCAGGACGAGGCACTATCAGCAGCGCCAGGCCTTTGCCTTCCTGTGATGCTTCAGTAGGGCCATATTCCAGTAATGCGGACAATGTTTGCTGCTCCGTATCAGCAAGCGGCGCAGTGAGATCAACGAAATGGATGTATTCTGCATACAGGGACTGCAGAGAAGGGATATGTTCAGCGAGAGACGCATATAGCCTGGTTTTGCGAAAAGAAGAAAGTGCCGGGGCACCACGAAGAGTCAGCATCAATACGTCTCTACAAACTGGACAGGAAAGTTTCGGCAGCATTGTACTTGAAACACCGCCGAGAGGTCGCCATTGCCTGGTTTCAAAGCGATAAAAAGATAACTTGACGAATTCTCATTATTCGCATCGGTTGCTTTGCACCTTGTCCAAAAAGGTTAAAATAGCAGATCGCTAAGAAAAATTAGAGCTATGCTAAAAGTGCCTGCCGGTGAAAAATGAAGCGGCGCCTGATCGCCACTAAAAAACTACTGCGTCGACTTGTCGCTGTCTGCGCTCTGGTCGTGTTGACCTTTGCTACCGGTAGTAGTCGTACACAAACGGTTCTGGAGGGGGTTCTGAATGAAAAACTACTCCGAGTCATTACTTTTGTCGGACCAACCACTTATTTTGAAAATGCGAAAGGAAGCAACGGATTTGAATACTTCCTGACCAAAGCCTTTGCGGATAGCCTTGGCGTAAATCTGGAAGTCACCCTTATCGACAACCTCGATGCCTTACTCAATGCGCTGGGTGGTCCTCGCGGGGACTTCGCTGCCGCTGGGTTGACAGTCACCGAAAAACGCCAGCAGTTCATACGCTTTTCCGACCCTTACAGTTCAGTGCGGCAAATCCTGGTTTATCATCGCGGAGAGCCACAACCAGACAATATTAATGATCTGATCGATGGGCGCCTGCTCGTTATCGCCAACAGCTCCCACTCCGAACACCTGACCGAATTGAAGAAGGACCACCCTCTCCTCCAGTGGGAAGCTCTGCGCGATACCGAGATGCTCGAACTCATGCAATTAGTTCATGACGGACAGGCTGACTACGCGGTGGTCGACTCCACCGCTTTTTTCCTGGATAGAGGCCTGTACCCCAAAGCCCGTGCTGCTTTTGATCTGACTGGTGATCAGGCTATTGCCTGGGCATTTTCCAACCATGGCGACACCAGCCTGATCAAAGCCGCCAATCAATTTTTACACGACTACCGAGAAAGCGGTGAACTACAGAGGCTCACTGCTCAATTTCACCACCGAACCGACGAATTTAGCATCATGGACTCCCATTTATTGATGACTCGTATCGATCAACGGCTGGGACAATATCAACCCTTGTTTGAATCAATCGCCGGGGAAAAGGGTTTGGACTGGCGCATGCTGGCAGCCATGGCCTACCAGGAATCGCTCTGGGACCCCCAGGCTACATCCCCGACAGGCGTGCGCGGCCTTATGATGTTAACCCAGGACACTGCCGCCGAATTGAAAATTGAAGATCGTCTCGATCCAGAACAAAGCATCCGTGGCGGAGCAGAATATTTTTATATTATGCGCAACAGAATACCCGAAGATATAAAGGAGCCAGATCGCACGTGGTTTGCCCTCGCAGCATATAACGTCGGTCTGGGACACCTGGAAGATGCCAGAGTGTTAACCGAACGACACAATGGCAATCCAGATTTATGGAGCGATGTTCGTAAACATCTACCCTTGCTACAAAAGAAAAAATATTACCGTACAGTCAAGTATGGCTATGCGCGCGGTGGCGAACCGGTGCAGTATGTACAAAACGTGCGCCGCTTCAAAAGCATTTTACAATGGCACACTATGCAGCAGGCAAGGCAAAAAGCTTTACTAGAAAATGAGCTATCGACGGATGATGTTTTTAGTAGCGATCAGGTTCTACCGTTATGATCAATTTTAAGCCGCTGGTTTTATATTCATCCAGCTGGTTTTAACTCGTTACCGCCAGCATGGAACTATTTTTGCAGTTTTGCCAACTGACGCCTTTCACGAAAGAAGTCTTTTAGCAATTGCGCTGCTCGCTCAGCGAACACACCCTCACACCACTCAATCCGATGATTAAAATGCTTTTGGTCAAGCAGCGATAGTTGACTGACAACAGCACCGGCTCGTGGCTCTGGCACTGCAAATACAAGACGGGCAATACGCGCATGAATCATCGCACCAACACACATCGCACAAGGTTCAAGAGTGACATATAAAGTACAACCGGACAGACGATAATTATTGGCAGTGAGTGCGGCTGCACGTAAAGCGCATATCTCTGCATGCGCGGTCGGGTCGGTAAGCCCAATCGTAGAATTTCGCCCTTCACCCAGGGCCTGTCCCCGTTGAGTCACCACAGCCCCTACTGGAACTTCTCCTTTCGCCTGGGCTTGTTCAGCCAACGCCAAAGCTCTGTTCATCCATCGTTCGTCTTCGATGAGGAGTGTCTCTTGCGGAGGGTTTAATGCCACTTTAGTAAAATAGTACTTTAGTGAGCTGCACTGGGTTAGTTGGCATCGACATAGATGGGTTGTCTGGCGTAGCGGCAGATAAGATCTCAAACTCTATCAGGCAAGCCTAATTCAAAGCATCTTGATATTTGCCTGAATGATTTCGAGTGTGTTTATACCATCGACCTTATCTTCATTGGTCATATGTTTGAGACTTTCATCATAAAATCGCCTGGTTTGCTCAAAGGCTTTCTCCCAAACTAATCTGCCGTTGTCAGTGAGTCGCACTTTCCGCGAGCGGAGGTCATCGGGATTAACAACCCTCTCTATATAGTCCAATTCTTCCATTCGCTTCAAAACACCGTTAAGACTTTGCCGACTCACCATCAAATATTCAACAAGACCATTGACCGTCATACCCTCTTTTAAGTCGGGCCGGGACAAAGAATCGAGTATGGACCATTGTTGCGGGCTCATACCAACTTCCGCCAATACCTCACTTGCTTTGCGCAAGGACAGGTTCATCGTCTGGTAAAGCCGGAAAAAAAACTTGTGGGCTATTTCGGCATTAGCGTTATCGGGCGACACCATAGTCTATTACCAGTTCATGAACGTGAGTTTTATTTTTTTAATGGCATCAAACCTACTACATTTTATGACACTTTGATACATATATTTCCATCGGTTGACACACGTCAATGGCTATCCATATGATGCGCTGCCCTTATAATTCGGATCACAGATCCCTAATCCTGGCCCTCTTAATAACCGCCCCATGACCACACCGGAGCAGCGCTATGCATTTTGGTCTTTCAGACTTCCAACACGCTTTAATCGATAGCGCAAAAAAGTTTTCAGCAGAAAAGCTCGCGCCTCTATATAAGTCCCGTGAGGAAGAAGGCATCTTCAGTCGTGAGTTAATTCTGGAGATGGGTCAGCTGGGCTTCCTTGCCCCAGAGGTGGACGAAAAATTTGGTGGCAGTGGTCTGGACGCGCTCACTTCAGGCTTGATTACAGAAGTCATTGCCGCAGGTGATATGAATATTGCTTATGTACCCATCAATCACTCTCTACTATCAAGTTGCATAGTTAAACATGCTCGACCCGAGGTCGTAGAAGAAATTATTCCTAAAATGTGTAGCGGCGAAATCCTTGCCTGTATAGGCCTGACGGAGCCCAGGGGCGGCTCCGATGCTGCAAACCTCATACTGTCTGCAGTACGAGACGGGGACAGCTATATTCTAAACGGAGAAAAGACCTCCATTTCTATGGCCGACCAGGCCGATATAAACCTGGTCTTTGCCCGCACCGGCACCCGCGAAGACAGGGCCCGAGGCATCTCCGCATTTATCGTCGATTTAAACGCCGAAGGCATTACTAAAAGTCGGTTTGAGGATCTGGGCGAAAAGGCTGTGGGGCGAGGCTCCATATTCTTTGACAATGTTAAAATCGACGCCCGTTATCGTGTTGGCGATGAGGGCAAAGGCTTTATTCAGGTCATGCAGGGTTTCGATTTCAGCCGCGCCCTGATCGGTCTACAATGTCTCGCTGTAGCCCGTAAGTGCTTAGACGAAACCTGGCAGTTTATACAGGATAGAGAGACTTTTGGTAAGCCTCTGGCCGCTAATCAAGGCATAACCTTCCCCCTTGCCGAAGCGGAAACTCAACTGGAAGGAGCGCGAATGGTTTGCCTGAAAGCGCTCTGGCTGAAGTCCCAGGGGCTCGACCACACTAAAGAAGCAGCAATGGCCAAGTGGTGGGCGCCCAAGCTGGCTTTCGATATTGCCCACCAATGTCTGCTTATCCATGGCCACGGTGGTTATAGCGAGGAACTACCCTTCGCACAGCGCCTGCGCGATGTCCTGGGCATGCAGATTGGCGATGGCACTGCACACATTATGAAAATGGTCATTGCCCGGAGTTATGTGGGGAAAATATAGCCAACATCGGCTAAAAGAAGCTAAACTCACAAAATTAGGGAGTAAAACAGATGTCTGACGGTGTTGTATTAGTAGATCGCCAAAATCGGGTTGGCATCATGACACTAAACCGACCCAAACTATTCAACTGCCTTTCTATGGCGGCCCATCAAGCTTTAAACGCTGCTCTCGACGACTTTGAAGCTGACGACGATATTCGCTGTGTACTGATCAAAGCCGAGGGTAAACATTTTTGTACCGGCGCTGACTTACAGGAAGTATCCAGCTTTCGCGGTGAATCCAGCGTCGTTAAAAACTTTCTGCAAACCGGTCTCGATACTTTTCGCAGGCTGGAAAACAGCACGCTACCAGTGGTGGTCGCCCAGCAGGGCCTGGCGCTGGCCGGTGGTCTCGAATTGTTGATGTCTGCCGACATCGTCTTTGCCGGTGACAGCGCACAGCTCGGTGATCAACATGCCCAGTTTGGCCTGGTGCCCGGATGGGGAGGTAGCCAGCGTTTAACTCGCCTGATCGGCCGCCGCCGCGCTATGGATCTATTTTTTACTGCACGCTGGATTTCCGCCCAACAGGCCCTCGGCTGGGGCCTGGTGAATTATGTAGTGCCTGATCAGGAGCTGACTCAGACGGCGTTGGATTATTGCGAAGAGCTCACCAGGAAAAGTGCGGCCGGTTTGTCTACTATGAAGCAACTGGTTAATCGCGGCCTTGAATTAACGCTGGATGCTGGCTTGCAACTGGAACTTGATCTGGCCGGACCGGCACTGGCCAGTGACGATGTCAAGGAGGGCACCAAAGCCTTCCTCGAAAAGCGTCAGCCTAATTTTAATTAATCAGTCTTTTTCGTTAGCCCTGACTGACTCAGGTATTAACCGGCTTAGGCACTCATCATGCTCAGCCATTTTCACGAGAGTGAGCTATTTACACTCTTTCAGCCAACCAATAAAAGGTACATAACAGCATGGACTTTCAGGATATTATTTACGAAGTAAAAGACAGCACCGCTTATATCACCATTAACCGACCCGAAGTCTATAACGCTTTTCGCGGCACCACCTGCGAGGAATTGATCAAAGCTTTCCAGAAAGCAGGCTGGAGCAATGACATTACCGCCATTGTTTTCGGAGGAGCCGGTGACAAAGCCTTCTGTACAGGTGGCGACCAAAGCTCTCACGATGGCAATTACGATGGACGCGGCACTATTGGCCTGCCGGTGGAAGAGTTACATACCATTATTCGCGACGTGCCAAAACCGGTGATTGCGCGGGTGCAGGGCTATGCCATCGGTGGTGGCAACGTATTAGCCGTGCTCTGTGATATGACTATCGCCAGCGAAAGCGCCGTATTTGGCCAGGTCGGCCCCAAGATGGGTTCCGTCGATCCTGGCTTTGGCACCGCCTATTTGGCTCATGTAGTAGGCGAAAAGAAAGCCCGTGAAATCTGGTATATGTGCCGACGTTATAGCGCCCAGGAAGCCCTGGAAATGGGCCTGATTAACGCTGTCGTCCCCGATGACAAACTCGATGATGAAATCGCTGCCTGGTGTGCCGAGCTGGCTGAGCGTAGCCCAACCGCCATCGCCATCGCCAAACGTTCCTTTGTTGCCGCCACAGAAAACATCCGTGGTATTAGCAGTCTCGGCCTTCAGGCGCTAAAACTCTATTATGATACAGACGAGTCCCGGGAAGGTGTCAACGCCCTTAATGAAAAACGCCCGCCAGAGTTTCGGAAGTATGTAAAATAAAGTGGCGAGAATTAGAGCCGCATAAAACGGGGCTGAGGAAATTAACGGCCGCACAAAACCAATCAATTGATCAATATTAAGGAGTCACTTCCATGGATCTAGACCTCAAAGAAAAATCCGTTATTGTCACCGGCGGCGCATCCAATATCGGCCGCGCTATCGTACTTAAGTTTGCTGAAGAAGGTGCCAATATCACTATTGCTGATCTCGATACTGACAGTGGTGAGCGGGTAGCGGCGCTGGCCACGAAAGCTGGCGCATCCGCCGTACAGGTAGTTAAAACCGACATTACTGATATGGCCAGTGTCGAAAATCTATTTGAAAAAGCGGTTAACGCTTATGGCGGTGTAGATTGCCTGGTCAATAATGTGGGCTGGGATAAACTGATGTTTTTCACCCAGACCACGCCTGACCTGTGGGAAAAGCTGATCAAAATTAATTATCTCGGCAACCTTAACTGCACCAAAACCGCGCTGGACTATATGATCCCCAACGGTGGCGGCTCAATTGTATCCATCAGCTCTGACGCTAGTCGCCAGGGCGAGCCTCGGGAGGCGGTTTACGGTGGTTTAAAGGCAGCAACAAACAGCTTTATGAAAACCATCGCCAAAGAAAATGGCCGCAACAATATTCGCTGTAACTGTGTCTGCCCGGGAGTTACCGTCCCAGACAGCGCCGACGAAACCAGCGAAAATAGCATGTGGGCAGTCAAGGATGCCATGTTCACTGAAGAGCAATTCGCGGCTATTGCCAAAACGCTGCCTTTAAAGCGCATCGGCAAACCTGAAGATGTGGCTAACGCCGTAGTATTTTTATCTTCACAAAAAGTCGCTGGCTATATTACTGGACAGGTACTCAGTGCCAGTGGCGGTTATAGCATGATCGGTTAGCCACACCGACTTTAATCTAAAAAGCCCTGCATAAGCAGGGCTTTTTTATGGCACTTGTTTAATTATGGCTCTTGTTAATCAGGTAAACGTTAGGGAACCTCTGATTAATTCTGGACGAAGTAGATTGCGATTCAAAATGTCCAGATTCGAGGCGAAAACTGCACGTAATAGCTAGCTATTGCGAAGGTTTGCAACGAAGAAACTGGATATTTTGGGCGCAAGATACGAGTTCATGAATTGATCAGAGGTTCCTTAGCTATTTATCTCAGGCAACTCCATCACGGGCGACTTGTCTCTCGGCCCAGCGCCAGTAAAGCACGGCAACAAACAACAATCCCAACACTGGAATAGTGATTAATAACAGAGTCTGCCAGCCGAAACTTGCCAATAACCAGCCTGCCATTAATGCGCCACCAGCCTGTACGCCAAAAATCGTAAAATCATTAAAGGCCTGAATTTTAAATTTTTCCGATTCCCGGTAGGCCCGCGGTAGCAGCGTGGTGCCGCCGACAAACAGAAAATTCCAGCCAACCCCAAGCAACACCAGTGATACCCAGTAGTTGGTAAATTCATAGCGTGAAAATACGGCGACGACCATAATCAAAAATGCCACCGCACCAAGACTAATCAAGCCCAACTCACCAATGCGACGCGCCAGCCACGGCACAAAAAACGAGGGCAGAAACATAGCCACTATGTGGCTCTGAATAACCCATTTGGTAGTAATCAGACTGTGACCATTTTCAAAATGCATATGCAGAGGTGTAGCCGTCATCACCAAACTCATCACCGCAAATCCCGCTACCCCCGATAACACCGCCACCCAAAGTACAGGTTGGGCAAGAATAGTGGATAAGCGGCGACTGCCCTTATCATCATCAGTCAGCGCCACAGCCGCCATTTCTTTGTAGAAACTCAAAACCAGCATGGCAAGCAAAGTGACTCCGATCAACAGGGCGAACGAGCCCGCATAAGCAACTTCAAAAATATTTTTCCCGCGCACCGCAATTTCTGGACCGAGAAAAGCCGCCACAATACCGCCAATTAAAACTCTCGAAGCCGCTGTAGACATATCCTCTACTGGCACGCTCTCCATAGCGGCAAAGCGGTATTGCTGCCCTGCCGCCAAACCCAGGCCCATGACCGTAACCGCCGCCACAAATATGCCAAAACTTTGCTGCGCCAGGCCATAAATAGCTAACATTGCCCCACCAACGGCAAGCGCTGCACAAGCGATAAATATGGATTTTCTACCTAAACTGCGCATACTGAGAATCACTGGCAGGGTCGCCAGAGCGGAACCGAGAACGAATGCACCCACCGGTAACGTTGCATAGGCTGGATCGGGCGCTAACTGTTTACCGATAATACTACCGAGAAAAACTACAAATGAGGCTATTGACATAGTCAACGCCTGACAACAGGTCAATACCCAGACATTCTTATTATGCTTCAATCCACTTACCTCCAATACATCTGACAAGTCTAAAACGCCACGCTGGCAACATGCATTTAAACAAAATTAAGAATTGCCGTATATTTTCGGTAATTGGTACCTATTTCGAAACAGCAAGGAAGAGGTTCTGTCGCCCTAACAAAGCTGCTGTTGCGCTTATTTTTACAGCGCTCTTATCGCCATGATATTTTAAAAAGGTTTATCACCAATAATCGTTACGCGTTCGACAGAGCGCTCCTGCGGCCAGTAATCCGAAACCGCATAGTGCTGGCAGGCACGATTGTCCCAGAAAGCAATAGAGTTTGGCTCCCACTGGAATCGGTACTGGTATTCGGGAATCGCTGCACGACCATACAAAAATTTCAAAAGGTCGTCAGATTCCTGTTTATCCATACCCACAATGTGCTGCGTGAAAGCTGTATTCACATAAATACTCTTACGGCCAGTGTCGGGATGTGTCCGGATCACCGGATGTTCAGATTCTGGAAACTGCTCTTTTTTTGCCCTTATTTCGTCGTCAGATGCACCGTTGGCTTTCATACCTTCGAAAAATGGGGAGGCGTCGTGGATGGCGGTTAAACCATCTAGCTTCTCCTTCATTTCATTATCGAGATCTTCATAGGCCCTTTCCATATTGGCAAACAGCGTATCACCGCCCATTTCTGGAATAGTAATCGCCCGCAAAATCGAGCCTAGCGAGGGCTTCTCGCGCCAGGTAACGTAACTATGCCAAAGGTTTTCTCGGCCTTTGCTGTATCTGTTATGACTAATCCTCATCACCTCAGGATACTTATCATTATTTTTTAGCATACCCTTAGCGAAGGGATGAATCTCGAGCTCGCCAAATCTTTTTGCAAAAGCCAGGTGCTGTTCGGTTGTGATCACCTGATCGCGAAAGAAAATCACCTGATGATCCAGAAGCGCTTGATAAATGATGTTAATCGCCTCTGGACTTTGTTCAAGCGTCAGGTCGATATTGTCAACATTGCACCTATGGCCGAACCGAGGGGCTGGATGGTGGGTTCAATTGAAGCCTGAGCTATTGCTGTCATAGTCTTATACCCTTCTATCGCGATTTTTTAATCGAAGTCGTGGGCGTTTAAAGCTCTCACGAGCTGCCCGGTATTTCTATTTGCCACGCTAGTCAGTTAAGGTAATAGCTGCTAAAACAAACTTTATGGGCTAATCATTCAGATTCAAATAAGCCCAAAATTGCGTTCTATGATCCAGTAGGACGCAATAATTCCAACTGTATATACCGCTGTCTTTTCGAATGCCAGCACTTTCATATTAATTTTGTGCTAGTCAGTTGTTCGCAATCTATATTGCTCCTCGCTTATAACACTTACGAGGTACGCAAACCATCAAATATTTTTAACCATATCGTAATAATATTATCACCGAAGGGCGATCAATTTTAATTATGCGCCCGTCACCGGCACTTTAGCTTCGGCACTATAGCTTCGACACCATAAATTAACACAGATTAAACACGGTAGCCCCTGCCAACAAAAATGTAGCGGGGCTCATTGAACGATTTACGCACGCTTTCGCTGCTTACTAAACGTGTAACGCCTTAAGGGGTATACCAAATGGGAGAAGAGTAAGCTCGCTCCTGAGTAACCATAGGTATGCTTTCGTCCATCTTTTGATTAAATCGCTGGGCTTCATAAGCCGTCCAGCGGGGCGTAGGAATTTCAATAGCCCGGGCATAATAGAATGCTCGCTGATCGGGTTTAAAATCAGGGTCAGTCCAGGCGGCTATCAACTCGGAAGCGCCAATAGTATTGGTCCATGTAGCATTTTCAACATCAACAGTATTGCCAACAGAGGGCAATTTACCGTTCTTATCCGGTTGCCGATGTCCGGACCAACGGACGTTATAGACGATTTCCTGAGTATTACCTTCATCGTCGAGCCAGCCTTTTATAATCTGGATTCTATCCAGGTTGCCACTTAGTGCATCCTTACGCGCACCCAGTAAAAAAGTCGGGGCTTTACCTTTCGGCCCCTTAGTCAGATCACCGCCCATTGGTACCCCCCTGGAATATCCAACATTGGCCAACTCCCTGACCCGAGTGTCTTTATCTGAAAAATCCCAGCCACCGAAAAATCGCAAGCGGATGCGCGGCCCGGTCGTGGCGTAGATTTCTTTACGCCTCATGGCATCAAAGATAGCTTCGCGGGTGTTTTCAGTGGCCCAGACCGCTGAATACCCGGACGACGCCTGATACCAGCCAGGCCAGACCATGCCCTGGATACGAGCCACATCTGTTTTCCACCGGTCAGCATTGGGCTCGGTAGCCGCATGTTTGCCGAAGTAATTGTTTTCTTCAGCTGTGGCTAAACCAGTATGGCTATCGGTTGCACCCTGCAAGCCAAACTTATAGGGATTGATGCCCAAATTTGCTTCGTGTTTTAAACCGTTTTTAAGCGCTTCGCGGGCGTATTCATACTGATACATCGAGTTTTCTTTGGGATCAGGACCCATATTGCCAGTGTCCCAGCTTTCGTAATCCGCAAATTCATCATTGGGCGAAAGAAAGGGATGTGCTTCACCATCGCCTTTAATTTGAGTAACCTCATAAAGCGGTTCCCAGCGGATACGAGTTTTTGCATATTCTGCGGTAATAGGCTTATTAGTGACCGGATTTATATCTGGAAACATAATGCCATTACTGACATTAGCGTTATGGGCAATAGCCATGATCTGGCCACCGGTTTTTTCCTCATATCGGGCCAGCCATTTCCACAGATCTTCGGGGTTTTTACTATCGGCAACGGTATAGGGTAATAGTTGGTTGGCCTTATCTGCCCCGTCACGATAAATCACATTACGATGTAAATTATCGCCGCCTGGCGTCGATGTCCATTCGTAGCCAATCATGGCGGTAAATTTTCCAGGTTCATTGGACTTTTCTGCAGCCCCGGTAGCTTGCTGCCATATGCGAGCAGAAAATGTTTTTTCTCTAAGTACTTCAGGCGTCTCACCTGCAATAAACATCAGCGCCGCTTCAATGACGGCATCCGAACCATCTTTACCACCTTTATTAATTCTGTCATGCCAATCCTTCAATTGCGGGTAAGCCATAAGCTCGGAGTTGCCCGCGATTATTTCATTCATCATTCCCATCGCATCGGAATGGTCCGTGACCACTAACCAGTCGAGGGGTCGTGATAATTTAACTGGCAGGCCCCGTGAAGAAACAATCTCCTCCCCTTTGGCAAAGCGAAAAGCATCTTCAGGTGTAAGAATAACTTTCCACCCACGGGCATCCAGTGACAGGGCCGTGTGTACATGGGTATCTCCCCACAGGGGTTCGCCAGGGAAGTTGCGTTGAGCATAGGGCGAATAGGTCTTACCCTTATAGGGTTTACTGATATCCTTTTTACTTTGATTTGATACATAGCTGCTGTCTGCCGACACAGCCACACCAGACATTGAAGCGATGAGCATAGCTACTGGCAATAAAAAAAATTTGATATTCATCGGAGGAAGCTCCTTTGTTATGTAATTTTCTGCTATCCGTCATGGAGACTGTTAATAGCTGGACGATTCTTAGGCAGACAAATTCAACCGCACTTTGGCCAAACACATCCTCTGCTCGAGCGCCGCTCGCTATCAGAATAATAGAAACCATGGGTATATTTGTCTAATGCATTATATAGGTTACTTTGATACGCTTTACGCATGATTGATGAACATTTACTTCGAAACGCGGTTGCACTCGACGAATATCGAAATTTTGCGCGAGCGGCCAACGCGCTCCATATCAGCCAGCCAACACTGAGTCGCAGAATTCAAATGCTGGAATCCGCCGTGGGGGAACGTCTATTTGACCGTCAGTCTCGGACCATCATCCCCACACAGGCAGGAGAGATTGTTCTCAGATACGCCCGCAGAATCCACGCATCCTCACAGGCCATGCAGGAAGAAATTAGCCGTCATCAAGGTATTGTCGAAGGATCACTCAGGATAGGCTCAGTATCCTATGTGGGCAGCGGGCTGCTCGCTCCTACGATTAGCCTGTTTTGCAAACGATATCCGAATATCTACATAGACACTATTGTCGATGTCTGGAGTAATTTACCTGACAGAATGCTGCGCGAGAATTTTGATTTTGTCCTGGCTGAGACCAGTGAACTGGAAACCACCCGGGATTTTGAATTAATCCAGCTCAATAGCCACCCAGGATTCCTATATTGCCGAGTTGGTCATCCCCTCCAGGAAAAAGCTAATATTACGACGCAGGATGTTGCCCAGTTTTCCCTCATTTCCCCCGGCATACCAGCGCGCCTGGCTAACTTATTCGACAACTTATTTTTCCCAGATGTGAAAACCGGTTGTTCTTCAAAAAAATGGGGGCGTATTACGGTCAGTGACCAGGCAATGATCAAGGCTCTGGTGCTCAACGGTGATGGAATAGCTGTAGGAACCTTCGCTACTTTAGCCCCCGAAATAAAAGCGGGTATTTTTTCCGCGTTGCCTTTGCGAATATCTGAGTTGAAGAGTCAGTATGGCATTGTCACCAGGAAGGGGGTGTCCTCGTCCCCCACGGCAAGAGCTTTTATGGCATTGTTGGTCGAAAGTGATCAGGAGTCTTCGGTTTTAGAAACCGCGTTTATTGACTCGCTTGGTCCGCCAATAAGCACCCAGGGGATTCAACCATCGCTTTGAGTTGAGTATCGAGTCCAACACCTTCCGATTTCTATTCGACCACAGATCAATTCCCAGGAACGCTAACTCTAGCTACTTACCCATCGCGTCCATCTGCTCGAGGCGTTCATCTACGTCTTCCTGCATGGATTGCCCCAGCTCCCGCGCTCTGTCCATCTCTTCGCCGTAAGGCACTGCACCGTCGTCTTCGTTATCAGGTGTGGCCTGCTTAAGCTGACTCATCACCAGATAGCCGGTGATCGCGACAGCCAATAACAATACAATCATTCTCATAACTGACGCCCCTATAGTTTTATTCCCACTCGATTATAAATAAGCTTCTATAACCCAACAATGGCGCGGTATAACGATAGTCGAGAGTTTCAATACCATTAAAAATACCATTATCAAAATAGATAGAGAAATATACTCAATACTTGATTGAACGATGTCATCCTGCCGGAATACATCGGTACCGGATCCAGTGATGGGCGGACAAGGCCAATGGACCTGTTGTATATCCAGCCGGATAAGCCCACATAGAATGTCTATATTGAGAGCTTTAGCCGAACCAATCGACATGCATGGCTGGATGAGCATGTTTTCGAATCGGTTGAACACGCATCGGGATACTCACGATTATAGATTATTAAGCTCACCCCAACGGTTCAAATGGAAGCCGATACCACCAAAGGTTTGCTCCGCCACCCTTGCCCTCTTGAGGAATAAACCCACCTCTTCCTCGTCTGTCATGCCGATACCGCCGTGCATCTGGATGGTTTCGTTAGTCACGAGTTTAGAAACTTCCGACACTTTTGCTTTCGCCAAACTCGCTTGCTCAGCAATGCTAGTTTGGTCAGTGCCATCATCTAACGCAGTGAGTGCTGCAATAACAACTGATTTTGCCAATTCCACTTCACAAAACATCCTTGCTGCTCTGTGCTGTAAACCCTGGAATGTACCGATCTGCACGTCAAACTGCTCTCTCATTTTGAGGTATTCGACTGTTCGATCAAAAGACTCCTGCAGGCTTCCTAACATTTCTGCTGACAGGCAGACCCTTCCCACATCCAGTATAAAATCCAGTAGGTCTGCACCCTGGTCCACCCCACCTAAAACCTGGGTTTCCGCTACCGAGACCTTGTCAAAATTAATGCGACAGGCATTCCTGCTATCCACCATCACACTTCGATTGAAAGTAATACCGGCACTCTTAGCATTCACCAGGAAAAGCGTAAGGCCTTCCCTGCTTTTGGTGTCCCCGCTGGTACGCGCCACAACGATTAGCTCATTGGCCACATGACCGTCTAATACAAATATTTTTTGTCCCGACAGAGTGTAAGTGCTGCCCTCTTTAAGCGCTTTACAAGCGATATCGTAGGGTGAATGAAGCGGCTTTTCATCGACAGCTAAAGCCAGAGAGACTTCACCCGCCGCTACCAGAGGCAGCAATTGCTTTTTATGTTCCGGGCCTCCACCCTCGACAATAGCGCTGACGCCCAATGCACAGGTGGTCAATAGAGGTGAAGCGGCGAGTGTCCGTCCCGCTTGCTCCAGGATCACACCCAGGCCTTTATAGCCAAATTCCAGGCCGCCGAATTCTTCGGGAATAGTGATGCCTCCCCAGCCCAGATCGATCATCTGTTTCCATGCGTCGGTGGAATAGCCAGTTTCGTTCTTTTGGTCGCGAAGTTCTCTAAGATTTGAAACCGGCAAAGTCGTTGTAAAAAAATCTTTGGCTGAATCGCGAAGGAGACTTTGTTCTTCTGAATAATTTAATGGCATTGTTCTTTTTCCTGAAGATCTTTATTTCGGCAACCCAAAATTCCGGTAAACCACTATTCCGGTAAACCACTATTCAGGCAAACCTAAGACACGTTTGGCGATGATATTTAATTGTATTTCTGAGCTGCCACCGTAGATCGTCGTCGCTTTACAACCCAACCACGTCCTTAACGTTTCGAGTTCGCCGCTAGAAAAATCTTCGCCTTCCCATGCAAGCGCGTTGGTTCCCATCGCTTCTAACATTAGCTCGTGCTTTACCTGCACATTCTCAGAACCATAAAACTTAAACATGGAGCTGGTTTCACCCGATGAAGCCCCTGCCTTTGCTTCATCAAAGGCTCTTTTGAGAGTCAACTTAAACGCTCTTGTGTTTATAAGATGCCGAATGATATCGGTGCGCAACTCTGGATTATCGATGCGCCCGTTGACTTCACCATGATACTGCTTAGCCATTGCGACGAGTTGGGGTACTTTCGAATTTTCACCGGATGGTTGAGAAGGAGAACTTCCTATAGAAGAACGCTCATGTTGCAATAAGCGCTTACCAACAGCCCAACCATCATCTAGTTTGCCGATGAGATTCTCTTTTAGCGCCTTGACGTCATCAAAGAAGGTTTCGCAGAACGGCGAATCACCACTGATAAGTTTAATCGGCTTTAGGGTAATCCCAGGCTGATCCATTTCAAATAGCAAGAAACTGATGCCCTGTTGTTTTTTCTCGTACTTTCCGGTTCTCACTAAACAGAACATCCAGGTGGCAAGGTGGCCGCCAGAGGTCCAGGTTTTTGAGCCGTTAATAATAAAATGGTCGCCCTTATCTTCTGCTTTTGTTTGTATATTCGCCAGGTCAGACCCCGCGTTGGGTTCGCTGTAACCCTGGCACCAACGGGAATCACCGGTGATTATTCCCGGTAAATGGGCCTGTTTTTGTGCGTCCGTTCCCAGGTCGAGAAGCGTAGGTCCGATCATGGATAAACCCATACCTAGCAATGGCTCCGGAGCGCTAATCCTTACCATTTCGTCTTGCAACACTGCATTTTGATGCCGAGTCAGTCCCCCGCCACCGTATTCCACAGGCCAGGTGGGTGCCGTCCAGCCCTTTTTGATCATCGCTTCTAACCAGAGCGCCGAATCGCCTTTTCTCAGCTTTCTAAGCACACTAAATTCAGCAAACGGATCAGGCCATCGTCTTCTTAGGCTCTCGGGGCAGTTTTCCTGCAACCACTCACGAACCTCTTTTCGAAATATTTCAATCTCGGACATTTCAATCTCTGACATTTAGCTTACCTCTCCCTAATTATTGTAAGACCCGGTGCTAGTGATCACTGTTAAAACAAGCGACAATCATCCTATCTTACTACGCGAATTCAACGATGCACCGCATAACGCCTTTGTAGCCTTCGCCAATAAAAACCCCACCAAATAATTCTGCATTAATTTTGCAGGTGTTTCAAAGTCTAATAACGGTCCAATAGACGTGCCATAAAACATTAACACCTCAACATCAAACAAATAGAAAGGGAAGTAAAATGACCAGCTTCAGATTAGACGAATCACAACGATTACTACAGGACACCCTACGCCGTTTTGCACGGGAAAAGGTGGCTCTCAGAGCGCAAGAGATAGATGAGACAGCCGAATATCCGCAAGACATGTTCGACGCACTCAAAGATATGGGCTTATTCGCAATTCCTTTCCCCGAGCAATACGGCGGTGCTAACAGCGTATTGTCCGCCTGTGTGGCCGTGGAGGAACTCGGACGTATTTGCTACAACACGGCCTATTTATTAATCGTCCAGTGGGTACCTTTCGGCGCCATTCTGGCGGGCGGCACCGAAGAACAAAAACAGCGCTTTCTGCCCGGCCTGGCTAAGGGCACATCGCGCTCGGCAATATCTGTTACTGAACCGGGTGCTGGATCTGATGTTGCTGGCATTACCACTCGTGCAGAAAAGGTCACTGGCGGCTATAAGCTAAACGGCAGCAAATTTTTCGCGACTAACTCCAGCATTGCCGATTTCGTTATCGTCGCAGCTAAGACAGACCCCAGCCTTCGCCATGGCGGCATCAGTGTCTTTATTCTCGAAAAAGGCATGGCAGGGTTTGAAATTGGCCCCAGTGAACGCAAACTAGGTTCGAGAGGCGTGCCCTCCTCACCCATCTATTTAAGCGACTGCTTTGTACCCGAAGAAAACCGCCTGGGCCCTGAAGGCGAAGGCTTCGCCCTGGTCATGGAAGCATTTAACAAAAGCCGCGCAATTATAGGTGCACGAGGTGTAGGCCTGGCCCAGGGCGCCTTAGATTTAGCCACTGATTATGTACGGGAACGAGAAGCCTTTGGCCAGGACGTCGCCAGTTTCCAGGGCATCCAATGGATGCTCGCCGATATGGCCACTAAAATTGAAGCCGCCAGGTTGCTGGTTTATAAAGCCGCCTCGGAGGCTGACGCAGGCGTAAAGGGGAAAGAGTTAGCGCCCATTGCAGCCATGGCCAAGTTGTTTGCTACGGATATGGCCATGGAAGTAGCAACAGATGCCGTACAGTTATTTGGTTGCTCCGGGATTTCGAAGGATAATCGTATCGAACAGTATTTTAGAGATGCCAAGGTATTGCAAATTATTGAAGGCACCAATCAGATTCAACGCAATATTATTGGTAAGCACGTGGTCAGAACTTATTAGGGACTAGCCTCTAGTGATTCTCTCTCCCGAACGCGCTAATCTGAAAATAATGGATGATATTCAAAACTGCGCTATCAGATCGAAACATCGACCTTTCAAGCGTTTCAATGACAAAAAGGATGTGGATATGCGCGGCTGGTTTGATTTACCGAACGAGAATAAATTTTAGTATTGGATAAGGCATATGTATCACAGTTACCTAATGTTCGAGGTACGCAAACCCTGAGTTGAGTTTGTGGATGATCCATCAAGCCAATCAAATTATATATTTACTTGTATATTATTCTTTTAGGTGTATATTTGCTCGATGAAACCTATTGAATTCTGCGGTCGGTCGCTGGAAGTTGTTTGCCAATTTTCCGCTGCAGTAAAAAGAGAGTCTGGTTATCAACTGGACCGGGTGCAACATGGCCTTGACCCGCAAGACTGGAAACCCATGACCTCCATCGGGACTGGCGTCCGCGAAATCCGCATCCAGGATCACGGGCAATACCGCATTATATATGTCGCTAAATTTAGTGACGCAATTTATGTCTTACACGCGTTTCAAAAGAAAACACAAAAGACACGAAAAACCGACATAGATACCGCCAAGCGTGAATATGAGGCACTAAAGAGGAGATTGTAGAAATGAAGACCAGGCAACGATTTGACAGTATCTGGGAGGCCATCGAAGACGATCCCGTTCGAGTGGAAAACCTAAAATTGCGCTCTGCCGTATTAATAGAAATCACAGAAACCCTTAAAAGCCGTGAATTAACTCAACAGCAAACTGCAGAACTTTTACATATTACTCAACCACGAGTAAGTGCATTGCTAAAAGGTAAAATCAACGACTTTCGTTTGGACAGCCTGGTCGACATAGCCCACCGCCTTGGCCTGCACGTAACATTAAATGTTGCTGCTTAAAATTATATAAGTGGGGCAGATTGAACCTACCCCAGTTTGACCTCTTTGATTCCAGAGACAAGCTCACCGGGATGCATGTAGTAGTGCAAGACCTAACCCTCTTTTTTGTTTCTGACCCGCTGGCCTTATGGCGATCAACTGAATGACCGGCAGTTCAAGATGGTATCTCGGGTGTTTACTGAAGGTCGAAAGGGCTTTGAAGGAGGAATAACGACCAGGAAATATGAAGCTATAACCAAGTGCCCCAATCGAACAGCCAGCCGGGATCTTTCTGACCCGGTTGCCAAGGGGATTATCATCCCGTTACCCGGTGGTGGTAGAACTACGCGCTATGAATTAACGACCGCTAAACCGGCTGTGCAATGTCTGAGGAAGCAATGATTTTCTTCGGGAATTGGGGATATTCGATGATGATAAGCAACAATTTGTGAACATGGTATTACCACTATCGTCTAGCCCAAGACCCGCGTTATTTGTGGGTATTAGAGTCTTATTGATCATCGAGTGGGAATGACCTGGTAGCAGCTGGCAACATCATCACACGGAGGAGATTGGAAGAGCGAATCATTTTCATATCAAGCTGGCTGCCCCCTTGATATCCCTTAAATGCGGTGTTTTGTTAGTGCAATGTTATGGAGTGATGCGAGGCAGGGCGCTCAGATTCCATTCCCTGGGTACAGGCGATGTAGATCAAGCTGGCTGACCCTATGATCTCCACAAACTGTGACCATCGGGACGCTGAGCGGAATGAACGTCCAGAATGATGCTGTTTTGCAAGGGTCTCGAATTCATGTCTCGGTATTAATTTAAGCAGTTGAGAGAACACTGTGCTATAAGTTAATGGGCCATGGCCTAATTTTTCACATTCGGTCAATGGGTTGTGGTGAATTCATATAACAAATTGTCTGGGATTTCAGGCCTTTTTATTTGCAGCTAACGAGACCGCAGTGTTGAGGAGATCAAAATGAGCATGCCGCGAGTAATTATTACGTTATTCATTGGGCTTTTCTTTGTTGGTGTTGCCAGTGCAACCACTTATAACGTTACCAAGGAGGCTGACTCTGCAGATGGCAGTTGTGATGCCATTGATTGTTCACTGCGCGAAGCCGTAATTGCTGCCAATGCCCATGCAGGCAGAGATGAAATCATTGTACCCGCGGGTTTGTACACCCTTACCGTATTGGGGCTTTCGGAAGATGCGTCTGCGACAGGAGATTTGGACATTACCGACGACCTTGATATCTATGGGGAGGATCCTACATCCAGGCCAGTTGTTTCTGCCAATCATGAAAGCAGGGTCTTTGAGATTATTGATGCCGACGTATTAATCAGTGGCATTTCGATTATTGACGGTGGTAAGACCGGCTTCGAAGAACATAGCGGTATTCGCGTCACGGACAGCGTTCTGGGGCTCGACAACTGCATCATATCCAGCAATAGGGCTGCATCCGGGGCAGGGCTTTTTTCTAATAACAGCTCGGTGTTTATCAGGAGTTGCACCTTTTCTTCTAATTTCTCTTCCAGCATTGGCGGCGGAATTGCACTTTTGGATAGTAGTCTGGAAATTGTAAACAGCACCTTTAACAAAAACTTCGGCCATCAGGGCGGGGCCGCAATTTACAATTCAAGCAGTGAAGTTAAAATTTCAAATAGTACATTTGCTGATAATATAGCCAACTTTTCCGCAGGTGGTGCGCTAAATGCCGCCCTCAGTGGGACAGTCAATACATTTACTATTAAGGGGTCAATTTTTACGGAGATAGGTCTTGAGGATGACGCGGATACCTTGTGTAGTGTCGACTCAGATCAAATAATTTCCATGGGCTACAACATTGCTTCTGACAACAGCTGTTACTTAACACATGCAACAGACCTGCCAGGTACAGACCCGCAGATTTCTGATGCGCTAATAAATAACCAATTTCGAGGGCCGCTTCCAGGAAGCCCCGCCATTGATGCCATACCAATTGCTGATTGCACCACCGTTGAAGGTTTCCCTGTTGGATACGATCAAGTAGATACTCCAAGACCAACTGGCAGCAATTGTGATATAGGTGCAATTGAAGTGAACGATTCTGATTATGATGGCATAAGTGACAGTGATGAGGACGACCTGGGAACTGATCCATTTGATGCAGATACCGATGATGATGGGCTGAACGATGGTGACGAAGTTGTGATTGGAACCGATCCATTTGACCCTGATTCTGATGGTGACGGTCTGAACGACGGAGATGAAGTGGATATCGGAACAGACCCGCTCAACCCTGATTCCGATGGTGATGGCCTGAACGATGGGGATGAGGTATCTGCTGGAACCGATCCACTCAACCCTGATTCTGACGGTGACGGTATTGCTGACGGTTCTGACCCGGATCTGTTGGGCGACCTTGTCAGTAGCCTTCCATTAGGGGTTTTTGCTAACCAAGGCGATCCTCAAGGGCAACGCAATGCATTTCTTAACCGCTTGAATGATATTGAAGAGGATATTGTTAACGGAAATATCAATGATGCTATTCGCGCTTTGAAAAACCTTCGAAGAAAGATTGATGGCTGTGGTACCTCAGCTGACAAAAATGACTGGGTTACAGATTGTCAGTCACAGCTAAACCTTAGAGCCATAATCGATGTGCTCATTATGAATTTAGGTAACTAAGCTTCTTACTTAAATTGTGGATAATGCCCCCGCTTCGGCGGGGGTTTTCTTGTGACAATTTCACTCCGTCACTTTACTCTGAACCCGGTTCGTTTCGTGAGGGAGCAATTCGGAAAAAATAAGCACTCAAATCATGGGTCTACTACTTCGGGTCCAAAAAACAATAGGGACAGACCAGAATGGCACTTACTTAAGCTTCTTCGGATGACCATTTTTCACTACTTCAGCCCGTGCTTTTACCCTTGGCTTCATCAGCAAAGGAAATGGTTTAGGCCTTCGTTTTACAGCTCTTGGCTCTAT
>Ga0164315_10000670_pt1 | contig 24416 bp, 20 predicted proteins | sample GuaBasSedimGuay6_FD_113737 | JGI IMG/M metagenome (GOLD analysis project Ga0164315, IMG submission 113737) | Subseafloor sediment microbial communities from Guaymas Basin, Gulf of California, Mexico - Guay6, Core 4569-2, 0-3 cm | ecosystem: Environmental > Aquatic > Marine > Hydrothermal vents... | reverse complement strand
GGAAGTGTTAACAAGACTTATACGTCAACAGCAAATATTTGCAGCGAGACACTATGTTAAGGGTTAAAACGATGTTGATAAATAAAAAACAGTCATATGGTTTTTCGCTGGTTGAATTAATGGTTGCCATGGTTGTTGGTTTGATCATCGTCAGCGGTGCTTTTTCATTGCACACCGGTACACGAAAAACGCAGGCAGTGAACGAGATGCAGATGGACATGGTCGCTGATGCACGTTTTGCAATTGATATGATTGCTTATGATTTACGTCATGCCGGGATGTGGGGTGGCACCAATAAAGATGGATTGATTAGCTGTACATCTGAAAACAGGTGTACAGCTAAGACATCTGCAGGTGAGGCTCTGCCCGTTGATATTGCGGGTGATTGTGTCGCTGGCTGGTATTACGATTTATCACAGCCTGTTTTCGCTACAGATAATAGTGCGGGGAATCCGTATCCAGTTACCTGTATACCGGGCAGTGAAGCTTATCTGGCTGGAACAGATGTTCTGGAAATTCGCTATGCAGATTCAAATATAACGCTGCAAGCTGATTTGCAGCCTAACCGGGTTTATGTGCGCAGTAACTTTATTGATGGCCGCGTATTTGTTGGTGCTACACAGCCCGTTATTGATTTTTATGATTCAAACGATCTTACTCTAAACCATGAATTACATGCTTATGCTTATTACATAAGCGATTATACAGACGATATTAATGATGGAATACCATCATTACGCCGAGCGGCACTGGTCGATGCGTCGACCCTGGAAAATCAGACATTAATTTCCGGGGTATCTGATTTGCAGGTACAGTTTGGTGAAGATGTTGATGCTGATCAACTGGTTGATCGTTATGTTGACCCTGATAACGTAGCAGACTGGTCAGCGGTGTATGCCGCCAAGATCTGGTTAGTCATGCGTTCTGACAAGCCACAGCGAGGTGTTAATACGGCAAAAAAATTCAGGATTGCCGGTGCGCCGGAAGTGACTCTGGGCGGCCCGGACGATTTTCGTTTTTTTATGGTAAGCAGTGTGATTAATTTAAGAAACCTTAAACAATTATAGTTTTTCAAGAGCAATGATCGATAGAGATGGTTGAGAGAAATAATTAAGAAAAGCAGGTTTAGAGAAAGTTATGTCTTTAATAAAACAAAAACATGAAGCGTTGCGTAATAAGCAACAGGGTTTTGTATTAATCCTGGCGCTGGTGCTGTTGGCAGTGATGACACTAATTGGTGTCTCCTCTATGAACAGTGCCAATTTAGAACTAAAAGCCACGGCAAATGCACAACAGCATCAATTTGCATTTAATGCAGGGCAATCGATTTTAGAGTATGCAATATCAGCTGATGGTGCAAAAGCTATTGATTTTCAAAGCAATAGTCCAGTACCTCAGCAAGTTGTTGCTACAGTGGCGGGTGTGACCTCTACAGCTGAAGTGGTATACGCAGGGTGTTCAGTGGGTATCGGTAGCAGCCTGGAAGCAGGTAAAGGTTTTAGTTATAACTTTTTTAATATAACCGGTAGCGGTTCTAATTCAACCGGTACGGCAACATCAATTCAAACTCAGGGTATTCGTTTTCCTGCTGCAGCCTGCGATAAATAAAGACAAGCGATAAATTATAGAGATAGAGGAAAAGAGCATGAGTATAAATAAAGTGGTCAGCAAGCATTTATTAATGTTTTTATTTTTAGTATTAAGTTTCAATGTTTTTGCTGAAAAAGCACCGTTCAAAGTGTTTGAAACGGATTCACTAAGTATCAAATTGTCAAATGACGGTACGGGAATAGTAAAAGATATTAAATGTAATGGTTGTGATTTCAACTTTGTAAGAATTACACATAATTCGAAAGCCAGCATTCAGGGCGTTGAAGTGAGTGTTCTGCAAGCCAGGGAGCGTGCAGGTCAACCTTGCATGGTTTCGTTTAATTCGGAAACACAGGAAGTACAATATATTCGCTGGTAACAACCAGCATAGGCCATGTTATAGCTCAGGTACAGGCCAGGAAAAATTACAGGTAGAGGTTTGTTATGAAAAATTTCCATCAGATAAAAGCGCTTATTGCCGGTTTAATGCTTAGCAGTTCGGTGGTTCCCGTGGCGACAGCAGATGATATTGAGATTTATACCACCTTAGGTGGAACAAGTGTTGTCTCGAATCCAAATATCATGTTTGTGGTAGACACTTCAGGCAGTATGAGTACCAAATCAAAGGTAAGACCACTATATGATGACTCTATTACCTATTCGACTGCAGCTGCAGGTAGTTGTGTGCCTACTGGTATCTATTTTACTGATACTGGCGATATGCCGGACTGTGCAATCAGTACGGATTATTTTGATGTCTCAGATTTAGATTGTAATCATGCGCTGGTCGGTTATAACGCAGATGGCACCAAAATCCCGGGGCAGGACGGTTCCTTGTTAATGGTTGGTACCTATTCTGATCAGTTGGCGCGGTTTGACAGCACGGTGGACAGGTGGCGTGAAGTCAGCACCAGTGCCAGTGCCACCATGGTAGAGTGTTTATCCGACAGCGGTATTCACGGTTCAAATGGTGGTAAACACTGGATAGAAGATAGTGTTCAGGCCTACACCAGTAGCGCGCCTGCTGACCCTGATGTGCCGCATCCTGTCTGGAGCAGTGGTGCCGGTCACTTACAGTTATGGTCTGGTAATTATATTAACTACCAAAAAGATACGACATTAGTTGATATTGAAAAGTCCTATATTGATCAGGTAAAAACGGCTGTTGACATCATGGTGCGAGGTAATACGCAGGTAGATATTGGTTTAATGCGTTTTGACCGGGATGCTGAAGGCGGACCGGTTATGTATCCAATTTTAGATGTGGGTGCAGATCGAAACGATTTTTTTACGCGCCTGAAAACGCTTGATACCGGTGGTTATACCCCTTTATCTGAAGCCTATTATGAAGCTTTACTTTATTTTGGCGGTAAAGCGACTGATTATGGTGATAAATCCAACCCAAGTAATCAGGTAGGGGCAACCCATGTTGTTGGTGGTGTTAAATATTATGATTCACCCATAAGTTCAAGCTGTGATAAGAACTATATTGTTATGTTGAGTGATGGTATGCCAAGAAAAGATGACATTAATGCAACTCGTCAAGGTGTATTGGGTGGTTTTACTGTGGGCTCCTGTAGCACTGATATTACTGCAGATGACATGGATGATAACCGTGATGCTACTAATTCAGCGGGTTCAACTATTGATAACTGTCTGGATGAATTATCAGGATGGGCGGCCACTCATGATGTCGCGGTGGATAGCTCGATTACAGCACATGACGGTGAGCAACATATTATTACCCATACTATTGGTTTTAGATTAGCCGACGCTGATGCACTGCAGCTAATGAAAGATACTGCCGATGCAGGTGGTGGTGGTTTTTATCAGGCCAACGGTCAGGCTGAATTGATTGCAATTTTTAATAAAATTATTGCCAATGTCCTGAAAGTGAATACCACTTTCTCCTCGCCTGCGGTATCGGTGAATGCGTTTAATCGTTCAACACACCTGGATGATCTGTATTTCACCTTGTTTAAACCGACTGATGGTAATCACTGGGAAGGCAACTTAAAAAAATACAAACTTAAATTTGCTGTTGATACCGCTGATAAAGATGGTGATGGCGATGTGACAGAGAAGTTACCCTTTGTTGCTGATATGAACGATGTTGAAGCAATTGATGCGCTTACCGGGTTTTTCAGTAGTAGTGCGCAGAGCTATTGGTCTGCAACGACAGACGGTAAAGAGGTGAGTGCAGGTGGTGCTGTAAGCAGGTTAACGACAACAAGAAAAGTATACACTTTTACTGGAACTTATCCAGCGACAGCGAGTACCACCGGTGTTTATGAGCCTTCAAACGGCACATTAACCGACTTGTCTAATGCTGTTGACCCACTAAATACAAGTTTGACTGATGCCTTATTAAATACTACAGCAGAGACCACTGCAGGGAAGGAGATTGTTCCAGGCACACCTTATCTTGAAACATTAGTTAACTGGGCAGCAGGTCGGGATGCTTTAAGCCAGTTTGGTAGTGTGAATACTTATACAGATGTGCGCCCGCAGATGGGTGATCCATTACACGCTGAACCTGCACTGGTGCAGTATGGCGAAATAGCTGGTGTGCCTGAACTGGTGTCTTATGTGGCGACCAATGATGGTTATCTGCATGCGCTTGATGTTGCTGATGGTGAAGAGCTGTTTGCTTTTATTCCTCAGGAACTATTGCCTAATTTAAAAACGGCAATGGAAGATGCTGGCGGCAATAAATTATATGGTCTAGACGGTAGTGTGGTTGCCTGGATTAATGATGCAAATGAAGACGGTACTATATCTGGCGGCGCTGGCGACCATGTTTATCTTTATTTCGGTATGCGCCGAGGCGGCAACAATATTTATGCGTTGGATGTGACCCGTAAAACCGCGCCGAAGTTAATGTGGGTAATAAAAGGCGGTACCGGTGCTTATACTGAACTGGGTGAATCCTGGTCCACCATCAATGTTGAAAAAATCAAAGATGGTGGTATAGAAAAAACGGTGCTGATATTTGGTGGTGGTTATGATACTGTGCAGGATGGCGTTGCAGTAAGAACAGCTGACACAGTCGGTCGTACTATTTATATTGTTGATGCATTAACCGGTGAGCGTTTATGGACTGCCGGCGCTGACAGTGCGTTTCCTACCGTGAATATGGACTACAGTATTCCTGCACGCATTAAATCGCTGGATATAAGCGGAGATGGTTATATCGATCGTTTATATGCTGCAGATATGGGTGGTCAAATTTTCCGATTTGATATTAATAATACCAACGGTAATTCTCTGGCTAGCTCAATAACGGGCGGTCGCATAGTTGATATTGCTGGTGCAGATGCCGTTGATAACCGTCGTTTTTATTATCCTCCAGATGTTGCTCTGATTGATGCACCGGATGGTAAGTATCATGCTCTTGTTATAGCGTCAGGATATAGGGCGCATCCATTAAATGAAGTGATACATGATCGTATTTATATGATTAAAGATAGAAAAACCGGTTTTGCAACAACTTATTCGACACTAACCGAAGCTGATGATTTGCTTGATGTAACGGCCAATCTTGCCGGTGGTGATAGTGGTGTCATAGGTGATGCCATTGCTGATGCAGCCAGGGATGCGGAGCTGGCCAATATTTCCAGCGCTGAAGGCTGGTATATTAATCTGGATGATGAAGATAATCCGGGGGCATGGATTGGTGAAAAAGGCCTGGCTGAAGCATTAATTATTGAAGGTGTCGCTATTTTGAGTACCTATACGCCAAATACTCATGCAGCAACAAATAGTTGTGAGCCAAATCTTGGTCTGGGTAAAGTATTCTTTTTTGACATGCTTGATGGTACACCTGCATTTCCAAGTAATCTTGATATAAGAAAAGATCGTCATGTGGAGTTAGCTCGTAGTGGTATTGCACCTAAGCCTAACGTTATCCTTACAAGGGGTGGTGAACCGACCTTATGTGTTGGTACAGAATGTAGTGCTGCTGATTTTGGACTGGGTATTCGCAAAACCTACTGGTACGAGGTAGAGGAATAATGAAAAAGTATAATAGTGGATTTACTTTGGTGGAGTTGATGATTGTTATCGCAATCATCGGTATTCTGGCATCGGTGGCCTACCCGTCTTACACTAGTTCAGTGAAAAAGGGTAATCGTGCTGATGGAATTAGCGGATTGTTGTCGCTAGCAGGCCGCATGGAAGAGTATTATATGAATAATGATTCCTATGTTGATGCCACAATAAATGCAGCGGGTACAGGCACAATCGGCAGCAATGTAACTCCGGAAAATAAGTTCACATTAAAGATTGTTAATCAGGATAATTTTTATTATAAATTAGAAGCAACACCAATAGTGGCAGATTCCGAGTGTGGTAGTTTGTTTTTAGATTCCATCGGTGAAAAAACAGTGTCAGTTGCTGCAGCAACGAGCTGTTGGTGATTAATTAGCTGAGCTTTTTGGCTATTTGCAATTCTTTAGGCGATTAATTATGGACACCCATAGAATCAATTGACATCAGCCTGTCAGTTGTACTCTTTATGCAAACAATCAGCAAAGGACAGCACTATGCCTAAACCAGGGAAGTCATTGGTGTCTCTTGAGGCCATCCCTGTTACCATTGTGTTTCTCGATGTGTACGCCGCGTTTTTCTAAGTGGCGAGGATACACTCACCGGTAAAAACTTCGAACACCGCTGACAGTAGATTGAAGATCGCCTGCTAAAACTGGCCAACATTTTCGCGATTGATATTGCCGCTTATGCAGTGATGAGAAAAAATCACGGGGGTTAGGCCTTACATTTCAGCGGCTGCCGGTGTGCCAGGTAATGTGATTTCTACTTTTTCAGGCGCCTGTAACAATCAACTAGCTACAATCAACCAGTTATAACCAGTAATAAAAACAGGCATTGCCGCTAGAATACTGTCGATACGATCCAGTATGCCGCCGTGGCCTGGCAATATATTACCGCTGTCTTTGACACCTGCTTCGCGTTTTAAAAAACTGAAATACAGGTCTCCACTGACTGAGATGAAAGTCAGGATAATCGACAACAGCATGAGAAAGGCAGATTTTTCGATGTTAAGCGCAAAATAATAACAGGCAACCAGGGTATATACAGACGTTGCGATAATAGCGCCAAAAAGCCCTTCTTTTGTTTTCCCCGGGCTTATATCAGGTGCCAGTTTATGTTTACCAAACTTTTTCCCAGCAAAATAAGCACCGTTATCAGCTACCCATACTAGCGATATAGCAAAAAACAGCCAGTAAGCCCCCTGGTCCAATGCATGTATGTCACGCATTGCCAGAGTGGCCGCAGGTAAAACGATAAAAGCAGCAAGCAGTTTGTATACATTCAGATCCGAACTCGCCGCCTTTGGTTTTGCCTTTTGCAGATAAAAAGTCACGCCAAACCACCACAATACAGCGGCATAAATAATCCACAGACGGTAATTCTGTGCATATTGCTGAATAAGCCACACCGTTATACTCATAAATAGGGCAAATGCCGTTTTCAAAAGAATATTTTGCACACCGGAAAGCTTTGCCCATTCATAAGCAGCAATCAAAACGATAAAGAGAACAAAATAAAAAAACACTACACTCGGCTGAAAGAAAATAATCCAGGCGACAAGTACAGCAAGCGGGATAGCGGTTAATATTCGTTGGTATAACATATTATTATCGTGACAAGTGTTTGCGTCTTTCATTAATCAGCCACAGCACTACAACGGCCTGCTCGTGCTTTATATACTGACCGGTCCTGCTAACAAACCAGTTTAATGTCCCGTTAACTCGTAGAAACATGGATTGGGAACACCAGACATATGCAATATCCCCATTTCCTACATCCGTGTAGGTCGGTTCACGGCGTGTCTCAGACTGGTGTTACCGATTCATGTCTCGGATTGTATAATCATTGGCTAATGCCTACTATATCGCCATTTGCATACAATAATATATTTTTTAACGAGACAGCAGTGAGTGGAAGTATAAATACCCTTTCTGACCCTGATCAAACCTGCCTGTCACTACATATCACTCGTCTTTTTACAAACAGCCAATAAACTTCACGATAAAGGCTAAAATACGCGCCTGAAAACTTGTATCAAAGAGAATACCTATATAACTCGAATTCAGATAAAATGCACATTATGCATATGTTAAAGAATATCAGGGATAGTAGAGTAGTCGCCAAATGGAAAATCCAAATGGATAGTAAGTAAGCAGACATGAACTACACAGAGATACTTGGCCTCAGCCTCAATGACAGCCTGATAATACTGTCGGCATACCTCATCGGCGGAATCAGCCCTGGGTATCTGCTGGTGCGCATGTTGCGTGGTGTCGATCTTCGGAGCATTGGCAGCGGCAGTCTGGGCGCAACCAATGCAGGGCGGATTCTGGGGCGCAAAGGGTTTTATTTCACCCTGGTAATTGACATCCTCAAAGGCGTATTTGCTGTATTACTGGCACGCAGCCTGGAATTTCAGCCGGATATCGTCTGTGCTGTGGTGGTCGCCGTTATCGCGGGTCACATCTGGCCGCTGTGGTTACACTTTCACGGTGGTAAAGGCATTGCCACCAGCTTTGGCGCTTTCGTAGCGTTAGATTATAAAATCGCATTGATGGGTTGTGTTGTGCTGCTGGTAACGTACCTGGTGACACGTAAGTTTCTGCCGAGCTGGATTGCTACCCTGGTAGCTATGCCGCTGATAGCATATTTCCTCGGTAACCCTATGCCTGTTGTTGTCTCATTGCTGGTTTCTGCAGTGATTATATTAATTGCACATAAAAGCAATATCATGCAGGTGTGGTTTACTTCGGAGCACAAAGCGTAATGTCAGACAACGATTCAATGATATTTAAAGTTGCCTCAGAGCCTGATGAATTTGAGCAGATTCACCAGCTGAATTATCAGACTTTTGTCGATGAAATCCCCCAGCACCAGCAGAATGAAAAGCAGAAACTGGTCGACAAGTTTCACCAGGAAAACACCTATGTAATCTGCCTGCGTGACAGGGAGGTACTTGGAATGATCGCCCTGCGTGATAAACGGCCGCTGTCAATGGATGATAAACTGGAAAATCTTGAATCCCATCTGCCGCCTTTCAAAACAATTCTTGAGTACCGCTTGCTGGCGGTGAAGAAGCAGCACCGCAATACGGCCATTTTTACCGGCATCATGAAAAAATCTTTCGATCTGGCAATAAAGGGCGGTTATGACCTCGCCATAATCTCCGGCACCACGCGCCAGGCCAGGCTCTACAGGCACCTGGGCTTCAAACCGTTTGGCCCGCTGGTTGGCAAACAGGATGCGCTGTTCCAGCCCATGTATATCGATGTTGCTGGCGCCATCGAACTGAAAAAAAGTTCACAGATACTCAAACCGAAAAAAGGCAGTGAGATGGAACGCTTACTGTTCAACTACCTGCCGGGGCCGGTGTCAATTGCTGAAGGCGTGATGGAAGCCAACTCTGCTGAGCCTAATTCACACCGCAGCCAGCAGTTCATGGACCACTTCAACGAACTGCGTAAGGTTCTCTGTGAACGGGTAAATGCACAGGGGGTTCAGATCATGATGGGCTCGGGTACCCTGGCCAATGATGTCGTTGCTGCCCAGTTAAGTGTCCTTCCAGGTCGAGGCCTGGTCTTGGTGAACGGTGAATTCGGCAATCGTTTACTCGATCAGGCGATTCGCGCAGGCTTGGATTTCGATGTTATTCAGGTGGCTGAAGGCAAAACCTTCAGCCGGGAAATGCTGGAAGAAAAAATCAGTCAGCATGAGAATCTGGCCTGGATCTGGACCGTGCATTGTGAAACCTCCAGCGGTGTACTAAATGATATCGAGATGTTGCGTAAACTGTGTAACGCACATGGTTTAAAGCTGTGCATAGATGGGATTAGCAGCATTGGCTCCTGTGACGTCGACCTGCAGGATGTTTACCTGGCAACGGCGGTCAGTGGCAAGGGTATCGGTTCATTGCCGGGGCTTGCCATGGTGTATTGCCGTGAAGATGTAGAGTCCGGTGACCGTCAGTTGCCACGCTATTTCGACCTGGCGTATTACGAAGCCAAGCAGGGTATTCCATTTACCATTTCATCCAATGCCATCTATGCCCTGAATGCGGCATTGAATAACAGTGACTGGCAGACCCGCTTTGAAAATGTTAAACAATGGTCAGAAGCGTTACGCTGCGAAATCGAGGAAATTGGTCTATCGGTTCTGGCTGAAGAGCAATGCCGGGCACCGCATGTCACCACAATCGTATTACCCGATGGTATTTCATCACTGGAGATGGGAAAACTGCTGGAAGACGAAGGTGTCCTGGCCAGCTACCGCAGCGAATACCTGATCGAGAAAAACCAGATTCAAATCTGCTTCATGGGCGAGTGCCAGAAGCCGCCGCGATTAATCACCCATTTCCTGCGCGAAACCATGGGGCAGGCATTAGCAAAAGACCGTTCCGTAAAGATCGGCACAGCCTGAATCATCAAAACATGGCAGACAGCCATGTTTATTCTCCAACTGGTACTCCAGCTTCTACGGCCAGCTTCTACGGCCAGCTTCTACGGAGTTACTGGCTGCGCATCCCCTGAACGCTCGACAGCTGTGGCCTGGCCGGCAGAATAGATATATTCGCGGGACCTTGGCACATCGTTGTTGTCGCCGCGGGAAAACAGCAGTTGAAACAGGCCGAGGGTGCCGGATTCGAAAGATGAGATAGAACTGCCCAGGTACAAATACCAGGCACGGGCGAAGCTTTGGTCGAACATATCCACGACCTCATCCGTATGCTCTTCATAACGTGCCAACCAGTGTCTCAGGGTGCGGGCATAATGCAGGCGTAAATTCTCCACATCCCACAGTGAAAAATCATGGGTTTCGAAAATGTCCATCATCTCACTCAGGGCAGGTGCATAAGCACCGGGGAAGATTCGCCGCTCCGTCCAGGAGCTCATTGGACCGGGCTGATTTCGCCCGATGGAGTGAATCAGGCCGCGGCCATCAGGTTTGAGACAGGCATTGATCACATCGCCCAGTGCCTTGAAATTGCGGGTGCCGACATGTTCCAGCATGCCTACCGAGACGAATACATCGTATTCACCCTTGATGTTACGATAATCGTCTTCAATATATTCGACCCGGTCATCCAGCCCCATCTCCTTTGCCTTATTACGGGCAAAAGCAATCTGCTCGCGGGAAATGTTGTAGGCCTTCACTGTAACCCCGTAATGCTGAGCCATAAAACGCGCCAGTCCACCCCAGCCACAACCGGCCTCTACCACGCTGTCACCTGGTTTCAGCTGCAGCTTGCGGCATACATGGTGTAACTTGGCTACCTGGGCCTGCTCCAGCGTCATCTCCGGCTGAGGAAAGTAAGCGCAGGTGTATTGCATGGCCTCTGTATCCAGCCATTTTTGATAAAACTCGTTACTCAGATCGTAATGGTGGTAAATATTGTCCTTTGCCCGGGACAGGGTATTGCCTATGGTGTAATGCAACAGATCTGTAAGCACACGGCGTATTTTGCCACCGGTGCCATAATCACCCATGCTGCGAAATATGATGGTTAAAAATCCAGCAAGATTGCCGTCAAACTTGATTCGGCCACTGCAGTACAGGTCACCAAATTGCATCTCCGGATCGATCATCATACGCCACAGGATACCGCGATCAGATAAAGTAACCGTCGGGATATACTCTGCCTGCCTGTCACCTATATGAATCGTTTCACTACTCCATAGCACGACTTTGAGAGGGGGGTGCCCGATCATATCTGCAACTTGTTTGATTAACCAGCGATCAAGAACGGTAACACGGCTGTTACCGGACGGTGCAGCAGTATCGTTAGCCGAATCATATTTGATTCCGATCTTGTTTATTTTTTTACCTGGCCGTCCTCTGCCCGAGGTGCGTTTTTTTCCAGCAGCCACTGGCACCGATGTTTCGCTTTGTTTTTTTACTGGTTTATTAATTTTTTCCTGTGCGTCCATCATCTCTTTCCAGATTATATTTATTGTTCAGCTAGGTTTCGTAGCGGCCTTTATCCTTGAGAGAATAGCCTGAAAGTGAGCTTGCTTAAAGCCAGTGAATATTGAAATAATTCGCCAGGCGGTAGTGTTTACGCTCATGTTCCGGCTGCCAGTCGATATTCTTATAGGTGCCAAACACATGGTCCCACAGACTGAAGGTAATGCCAAAGTTATGGTGCCACATCTTACCCTTGTGGTGCAGGTGGTGGACCGGTTTATTGAGCCAGAATACCAGGTCCGGATTATCATGCTGCACCTGGTGTGCATAGGCAGCAATACATGCATAGATGAAACCGCCTACAGCCCAGCCTGCTCCGGCGGATACAGAATACAGAAAACCGAGCCATAAAACCGGGATGGCTGGCAGGAAGTAATCAAAAAATTCACCCCGCCAGCCCTGCGCCGTTCCTTCCTTATGGTGCTCAAGATGCTTCTGACCCAGTAAGATACGGGCATGCATCAGGCGGTGTACGACATATTCCACCAGGGTGCCGAGCAGAAATGCCAGCAGCATGGCAAGAATAAAGACCAGTGAGTCTTGCGTTATTGAGGAAAATTGCATTGTGTCATTGCCTGATAATAAACGCTGCCTAGTTTAATTCAAACAGTCAAATATACATAATAGAATTTTTTGGACAATATGATTTTTTCTGACCTTCGACCTGCCTATTATTCGACGGCAGGCATTCTTACCTTAAAGCATAATTTTCAGCTTGATTTCAGTTTCGATTGATACAGTGGAGCCAGATAATAACTGGAGAGCTAAATATCATGACTGAATCCACTCAAATCAAGGTCTGGGACCCGCTTGTACGATTTTTTCACTGGGCATTAGTCAGTGCTTTTATTATTGCTTACATTACCGAAGAAGACTTTCTAACTATCCACAGCTGGGCAGGTTATCTAATCCTTGTGCTACTTTGTATTCGTTTTGCATGGGGATTTATCGGTACGCGTTATGCTCGTTTTTCGGATTTTGCATATAGTCCAAAAAATATCATTCAATTTTTAAAAGATACTTTGAGTCTTAACGCAAAACGTTATCTTGGTCATAACCCGGCCGGCGGGGCCATGGTATTCCTGTTGATGTTTAGTCTATTAATAACCACAGCAAGCGGAGTTATATTGCTTGGCGCTGAAGAACAGGCTGGTCCTGTGGCGCACTGGTTTGCTCAGCCAGAAAGCAAGTGGGCTGACATTCTGGAAGAAGTGCATGAGTTCTTTGCCAACTTCGCCCTGTTTTTAGTGCTTGTCCATGTTGCCGGCGTTTTAGTGGAGAGCCTTATACATAAAGAGAACCTGGTGTCTGCCATGATAAGCGGTTTTAAGGAGAAAAATACCAAATCACTGTTAGAGGACAAATCATGAAAAGCCGTATTTTAATAATGACCTTGCTTGTCAGTGTTCCATTAAGTTTTTCTCATGCAGAAAGTACTGCCGTTAATAATTTGTTACACGATTATGCGATTCAGGGAGCTAACACTGCTGATGCCGGGCAGGGAAAACAATTATGGCAAAAAACATTTAACAAAAATGGCGAACGTAGTTGTGCATCCTGCCATACAAAAGATTTAACACAACATGGTAAACACATTAAAACCAATAAGGATATAAAACCGATGTCACCTTCCGTAAATCCAGAAAGATTAACGGATGTCAAAAAAGTTAATAAATGGTTTAAGCGCAATTGCAAATGGACTTTAGGTCGTGAATGTACGGCTCAGGAAAAAACCAACTTTTTAGTTTACATAGAAAAATCAACGAAATTTTAGGAAAAATATTATGAAAAACATTCTTGCAATAACTGCTGTTATTTTTACTTTTGGATTTGTCACACTACCTGTCGTTTGGGGGGATGATGATTTCCGTTGGGGTGAGATGGAAGAATATAAACGCAAAACAAATGATGTAAGTGCTGTAACAGAGCCTGTTTATAAAGAAGAATGTGGCAGCTGTCACATGGCTTACCCGCCAGGTTTATTACCTGCCAGGTCATGGGACAGGCTAATGCTTGAACTCGAAAATCATTTTGGTGACAACGCAGAACTTGATGCAGAAGCGCATCAGTCAATTACCAGGTTCCTGCTTACAAATAGTGCAGATAAATCTGATTATCGCCGTTCAAAAAAATTCAACCGGACTATCAACTTTAATGATGTACCTGTACGCATATCAGAAACACCTTACTTCAGACATGAGCATGATGAAATCCCAACTCGCTTTGTTACAGCTAATTCGAAAGTTAACAGTTTTAGTCAATGTGATGCCTGTCACGCAAAGGCGGAGCAGGGTTCATTTAATGAACACGATGTACGCATCCCAGGTTATGGCGGTTGGGATGATTGATCAGTGATTAAGGTATACTTGAGTGATGAATATCAATTATTCCATTATGCGTGTTTTGCTGTCAGCATTCATGATAATAAGTTCACTGACTGTGGCGATGGCCGATGATGATTATATTGAGGCCAGACGCTTGCTCGGTTCCGGTGAAATCCTGCCATTGGAAGTTATACTGAAAAATGTGAGGCAGATATTTCCGGGTAAAGTCCTTGAGGTGGAACTCGAAAAAGAAGATCATCAAATTGTTTATGAGATAGAAATTCTTGGTGGTGATGGTGTGATTAAAGAGATTTATATTGATGCTAAAACCGGTAAGCATTTATTTTCAAAAGAGGATGACTAAGCATGCGCTTGCTACTGGTAGAAGATGATCATGATCTGGTGGCAATGCTTAAGAAGGACTTAGAGATTGCTGGTTATGCTGTGGATCTTGCAGATAATGGAATAGACGCAGAATATCTGGGTAATGAAATGATCTATGATGTAGCTGTGCTTGATCTGGGGCTGCCGCAACGAAATGGTATTGAAGTTCTGAGAAACTGGCGTACTGCCGGTAACCATTTACCCGTGATTGTACTTACCGCGCGTAATGCATGGCATGAGCGTGTAGATGGTTTTAAAGCGGGTGCCGATGACTATCTCGGCAAACCTTTTCATGTTGAAGAACTGTTGGCCAGAATTACAGCATTACTTCATCGATCAAGTCAGCAGCCCGGCGGAAAACTTCGTGTTGTCGGGCTATCTCTGGACGAAGAGCAGCAAACTGTAACCAGCGAAGATGGTCAGATACATAAGTTGACAGGTATTGAGTTTCGTCTGCTGCGTTATTTTTTGTTAAATGCAGGCCATGTTTTATCCAAGTCCCGACTCACTGAACATGTCTATGACTTCGACTCGGAGAAAGACAGCAATGTTATAGAAGTGTATGTCCGACGTTTACGTCAGCTCATAGGCCAAAATCGCATTGAAACACGACGTGGCCAGGGTTATGTGTTTGTGGACAACAATTAATGCAGTCAATACAGTCAAAACTCAGCGCGGGTTTGTTACTTAGTTTAATCATTGCCTTCTCTTCTCTGTGGATACTGGTCAGCATTAGTATTCAGTTTATGGCAAAAGAATATATTGCATCACGTCTTGAGCATGATGCAGAAATGTTACTTAACACAATTAATTTCGATAACAATGGTATTTTAACGATTGATGCATCACGTATTGATCTTATCTATAAGCAACCATTTTCCGGTCATTATTATGTGATCAGCTCAGGCAAGCAGTCGATTAACTCCCGCTCATTATGGGATCATAAGTTGAAAGTTATAACCGTCAACACCGGCAAACAATTGCGCACAATACAATACGGTCCCGAGCAACAATCTTTATTGCTTATGTCAGGCGGTTATAAAAAACAGGGAAATAAACTTACTATCTCAATCGCGGAAGACATCAACTCCATCAATAAAAATATAAATCAGTTTAAATACTGGTTTTCTGCAATGGCATTTGGCATGTTATTAATCCTGGTTATATTGCAGGTATTAATTCTTCGTAAAAGTTTGAAACCACTAACCAAGGTGCACGCTGAATTAAAATTGCTTCAACAAGGGCAGCTAAATAAATTGAACACAGAAGCACCCGGCGAATTACAACCGTTGATTAATGAAGTGAATCATTTGTTGGGCATAATGGAACAACGTTTACGCCGTTCACGTGATGCCTTAAGTGATTTGGCCCACGCAATTAAAAAACCCTTAACGGTCATCAAACAGATAACAGACAAAGATACTATCCCTGATGCTATTAAAACCACATTAATAAAACAGACTGATGATATTTATCAGATAAGCGATCATATCCTAAAGCGTGCAAGACTCGCAGGTCACAGTCACACAGGTGCGTTGTTTTCATTTTCAGATGATCTGCCGTCATTGATTAAAACACTGGATATGATGTACGCCAATAAAACGTTACTGTTAAGCACAAATGTGCCAGATAATGTTGTCTGTCCCGTTGACCGGGAAGATATGCTGGAATTACTCGGCAACCTGCTGGATAACGCTTATAAATGGGCGACACATAAAATCACGCTAACTGTAAATATCGATTTTGAGCTTCACATTTGTATAGAAGATGATGGCCCGGGTACTGACCCGGGAAAAATAAATGAACTCTCTAAAAGAGGTGTGCGCCTGGATGAAAAAATTCATGGTCACGGCTTTGGTCTGGCGATTACTACAGATATTGTTAATGATTACAATGGCAGTATCAGTTTTAAACATTCTAATGACCTTGGTGGTTTTAAAGCAGATATAACTCTGCCGCTTTATCAATCGCTTTATCAATTGTAAGTAGACATTAAGTAGGTAAATTTACACCAGGGCTGTGACCCTTTGTCTGCCTTTATTCTTTATCAGCCAAGGACAGCGCTATGCCAAAACCAGTGAAGTCATTGCTGTCTCTTGATGTCACCCCTTATTATCATTGCCTTTCGCATCGTTATATAGAGAATGCCCTTCTATTAGTCTATATATGAATACGATAGACTTTTTCCTGAGCTCGAAGTGGACTGTCATCACGGCAATGGACGCCCCTCTAAATGAAATTCAAAAGCGTTTGTGTACATCAGCATTTACGAGGTCGAGTTGCTGGAACCAGTTTCATTACAGTCGTGGTTAGAGTTGTTATGCCGGATGATTCCAAGCGTAAGCCAGGCTGTTTTGCTGCCGAATTTGTCGGCACAACCCTCTATACAGTGGCCACCTCAGGCTGATATACATGATGACCTGATGACGGCAGCCAGCCTTGCTGCCAGCCAGAAAAAAACGGTGACAACGTCACTCTCAGCAGATCGGGGCAATGACAGTGAGCAGGACATGGTCATTGCATTGCATCTGAGCGGGTCGGATTCTTTCAGCGCTGCATTGGCAATCCTTGTCAGGATAAAACCTTCAAGGCAAGCTGCGGTCTTGCAAATTTTGCACTGGGGCGAGAGCTGGTTGCAGCTCCTGTTACAGCAGCCGGCAGGTAAACCGCGTGGCACAGCCCAGGATGATATGAATGAAAACGCATCATTGACTGCCAGGGCCGGGTTTATTGTTACCGGATGGAGTAAGCGCTCACGCGCGATATTGGCGGCTGTGTTAATGCTTGGGTTGTTGGTATTGCTGATTCCCGGCACATACCGCGTGACCGCACCGGCCAGTCTGGAGGGCAGTATTCAACGTGTAATCGTGGCACCATTTGATGGTTTTATCATGAACGCTTATGCCCGCGCTGGTGAAAGTGTTGCTGAAGGTGACATTATCGCTGAACTGGACAGTAAGGTGTTGTTGCTGGAACAACAGCGTTATGCGGCTGAAAAAGATGAATACACCAGGCAATATAGACAGGCACTGGTAAAGCGAGAAAAGGCAGAGGCGCATATATTTAAATCGCAGGTCAGTCAGGCCGAAGCACAACTGCGTTTGCTCGATAAAAAAATACAACGATCGTCACTGTTGGCACCGCTCAGTGGCATCATTATCAAAGGTGACTTGAGTCGTTCGCTGGGTGCACCGGTTGAAAAGGGTGAGGTGCTGTTCGAGGTCGCACCGCTGGATGAATATCGCCTGGTCATACTGGTCGATGAGAAGCAGGTGATTGATGTGCAACCGGGCCTGCAAGGTGAATTGACACTAAAAGCACTGCCCGACGCCGAGCTCACGTTTACGGTTCAACAGGTTTCACCCATGTTTGAAGAAAATGCCAGCGGTATTGCCTATCGTGTTGAAGCTGACTTCGATAAGGCGTATCCAAAGTTAAGGCCGGGTATGCAGGGTATAGCAAAAATCAACATCGATCAGCGCAGTTACCTGTGGATATTTTTGCACGAGTTAATTGATGCAGTCAGGGTGTGGGGGTGGTCATGGCTACCGTGAACCCGGATCAGGCAAGCGGCACGATTGATGATGCCTGGCATAACATCGCCGGGCTGCAGCTTCGCCTGCGTGGATCGCTGGTTTTTCATCAGCACCACTATCGTGGCGAGCCATGGCTTATCATCGATGATCAGCGTGATGGAAATTACTTTCGCTGCAGTGCCGGTGCCGAGCCGTTTCTGCGTCTGTTAGACGGCAGTCGAAGCGTTGAACAGGCAATGGTTGATGCGCAACAGCAAACCGGCCTGGATTTGTCGCTGCAGGATATCGTGCTGCTGATCGCCAACCTGAAGTCGGCCGACCTGCTGGTGGCGGAAGATGGCGAAAGCAACAACGACAACAGCCGGAGACAGAAGCCGGCGGCGAATTCATGGCTTCGGCCCTTTGCAATCCGATTTTCCTTGTTTAATCCAGAGCGTTTTCTGGAGAAAACCGCCTGTTATTACCGGCCCTTGCTTACTACAACTACCGCACTGGTTTGGTCGCTCCTGATAGTTGTCGCGCTCACCATTGCATGGCTACACTGGCCAGCACTGGTCGAGCACAGCGAGACACGATTTGCCGATCCCGGGAACCTGCTGTGGTACTGGTTGCTTTATACACTGATCAAGACACTGCATGAGTTCGGCCATGCCTGTTTTACCCATGCGTGGGGAGGCAAGGTCCGTGAGATGGGTATCATGCTACTGGTTTTTTTCCCGGTGCCCTACGTAGACAGTTCCTCAGCGTATGGTTTTAGTGACAGGAAACGCCGGATGCTGGTCAGTGCCGCAGGAATAATGGTCGAGCTGTTTCTCGCATCAATCGCGTTGCTAGTGTGGGTCAATACAGATTCCGGAACACTGCATGACATGGCTTTTGATGTCGTCATCATCGGCGGATTTTCGACAGTGATCTTCAATGCGAATCCGCTGTTACGCTTCGATGGTTATTACATACTGAGCGAACTGATTCAGATGCCCAATCTTGGCAAGCGTTCACAGCAGTATCTTGGTTATCTGTTCAAGCACCATGTGCTGGCTATACCCGGATTGCAATCACCGGTTACCGCAAGAGGGGAGAAAAAATGGCTGTTTTCCTACGGCATCGGTGCGGGTATTTATCGAGTCTTTATCACGCTGTTCATCGCATTCTGGGTCGCCAGCAAATTTTTTATAGTCGGTTTCCTGCTCGCCCTGTGGGCAATTATCGTGCAGATGATATACCCAACGCTGAAGAATTTTTACCTCCTGTTTCCAATTGCCAGGCAAGCGAACAGGCTCGACAGGCTTGGCATTGTTGTCAGCATATTTCTGATTGTTTTCACTGTCAGTTTGTTAGTGCCTGCCGGTAACAGTACCTATGCCGAGGGAGTGGTCAGCCTGCCGGAGAATGCCTATATACGCGCCGGCACCGACGGCATCGTTAGCCGTATCGTGCGACAGGATGGTAGCCGTGTTGAACCCGGCGTAACAGTTCTGCTGCTGGAGAATATCGAACTGGAAACCCGCCATGACATACTGCTGGCAAGGCTGGAAGAAGCCCGCGCCCGGCACAAGGATGCGTTTCTGCAGGATCGAACACAATCCGAGAGTCTGAAAGCCAAAGTTTTAACCCTTGAGGCTGAACTTGAGGATATCGAGTTCCAGTTAAGCAGTCTGCAGGTGACCAGTGCTGTACCCGGAGTGGTTTGCCTGCCGCTGGCGGGCGACCTGCCCGGGCGGTATGTCAGCAGGGGTGAGGTAATCGGATACATCGCAGATCTGGATCAGGTGACTGCGCAGGTTGTCGTTCACCAGTCCGATATTGACCGGGTTCGAAGGCAGTCGCAAACGATCAAAGTCAAGTTAAGCAGCCGGCCTGGTGAGACACACACTGCGACCTTGATACGGGAGTTGCCACAGGCGATCGATCGCTTGCCCAGCAGACTGCTCGGTTCAGGTGCGGGCGGCGATGTTGCGGTGGATGCGAGGGATGAGTACGGGGTACAGACGATTTCGAACATATTCCAGGTTGAAATTTCGTTGCCCGCAAAAATCGCATCGGGTAAATACCTTGGCCAACGCATATATGTGCGTTTTATACATGAGCCGGAATCACTGGGTAATCAGATATTGAGCTGGTTGCGCCAGATTTTGCTGCAACCACCGTTTGTTTAGCTAAACCCGTTGTCTAGTCAAACCGGGCAAATTAGCAACATAAGTGCTATATATTAATAATGTATGGATTTTTAACTATATGAATATTGCCGAAGTACTACGAATGCGATCAGCTTATAGCGTCGGCATAACCGGCCTGTCCAGGCTCGTGCGGCCGACGCTGATTTTGCTTGCTCTAGCCTTTAGTCTTCAGGTGATAGCTGAAGAATCACCGTTTAAATACAGCTCGATTCCTGCTGTTGACTGTGTCATCAATCCGAACCGGGTGGTGGACCTCGCCAGCCCGGTCCCCGGCGTCATAGCAAGCCTCCTGGTAGAGCGGAGTCAGCAGGTGAAGTCAGGCCAGGTTGTCGCTCAGCTTGATGCCGGTGTAGAACGAGCCAGTGTCGATCTTGCCCTCTACCGGTCAGGCATAAAGTCCGGGATCAGTGTCAGCAAGACCAATCTGAAATACGACAAACAACGACTGTTACGTCTCGATGCCCTGTATCAAAAACAGGTCATATCCGCCGAAATTACCGAAGAAGCCGAGCGTGAAGAAAAACTCTCCAGGCTGAACCTGGAACAGGCCCGGGAACTCTCGGTTGTCCGTAAACTGGAACTTCAGCGTGCCAGGCAGCAGCTCAGGCAAAAGTCGATAAGGGCACCGTTCGATGGTTTTGTGCTGGATACATTCAAATACAAAGGCGAGTACGTTGAAGATCAGGCGATCCTGCGGCTGGCACAATTTAACCCGCTGGTGATAGAAGCGATCTTACCGATGGATAGCTTTGGCAAGATCAAACCCGGCATGATGGCCGAGATTTTACCCGAGTTCGATTCAGATGAAACCTTGACGGGCAAGGTCACGATTGTTGACCGCATGGGTGACACTGCCAGTAACACCTTTGGCGTAAGGATGGAGCTGTCTAACCCGGATAACAGAATTCCGGCAGGCCTGAAGTGTGTTGCAAAATTTCTTGATCCGCTAGTTCACCATGCGCCTGCAGTCACAGCGCAACGGAATAATAAGCAGGCATTGGCTGATGATGCGATAGCAAAGGCGGATAATTTACCTGCAGGGGTAATAATTGCGTCAGCGTCACCGGATCGTATAATCGATGCGATTCCTGCAGTAGAGCCAATTACCGATGTTGATTCGACAGACGTTCAGACGAAGGCAACCGAGCCTTCCGGCTATGTCGTCGCGACTTCTCAGGCAGAAACAAGCGTGCATACGCAAGATCTTATCAACAGCTTACGTGAAGCCGGTGTGCACGATTTACAGGAAGTGGATTATGGCAGCTATAAGGGAATGATTATGCTGGGTTATTACTACGCCCGCAGTTTTGCAGAAAAAAGGCAAACGGCGCTTGCAGAGCTTGGCTTCACTGCCGAAATATACGAGCGCTATTAAACACCGGCTGCTTGGTATGAGACTTACAGCCCATCATACCGATAGAAGACTATAGTTTCAGTAAGGCGTAGCGAAAGACAATTGTTCCAAAACGGCAACACTCAAATGCTAATACATAAATACCCTTAATTTCACCAGCTAACTGGCTGAGCGTGTGACTCTAGAGTGTATGCATACATGTTAAAGCCAAAGTCTAACAAGCTGAAAACCGAAGACTCCATTGCGGATACATCCACGGTTTTTTTCGAGCGCATGGAACCCAAGATCCTGCTATCTGCCGATGCGCTGTCCGGCCTGGTAAGCAGCGACCCTTTCCACGATGATGCAGCAAATACAGCCCTGGACCTTGGCGCTAGCGTGGACCTGCTCAGTACCTCGTATTTTGCAGAAACAGATAGCGCAGGCAGTAATCTGGCCGCAGCAGATGACAATCTGTACGATCTTGACCCTGTACTCGAGTATATCGGTGACAACCAGGAGAACGATGACAACGTTACATCGCTCGACACCCTGAGTGCAATACTGGATGGCAGTGATAGCGGTTCAGCATCACGCCAGGAAATTATTTTTATCGATGCCGCCACACCGGATTACCAGGAACTGTTGAGCGGCATCGACATGGATGCTGCCGATACCGACTACCAGATATTTATCCTGCAGTCGGATCGTGACGGTGTTGAGCAGATAACTGAGATACTTGGTCGTTTCGATGATGTTGATGCAGTACACCTGCTTGGTCATGGCAACGAGCAGGGTATCCAGCTGGGTGACAGCTGGCTGGGACAGGGTAGCCTTTCCGACTACGCAGAGTCCCTCAGTGCATGGTCAGGTTCCTTGAGCGAAGAGGCCGATATCTTTATATACGGTTGCAACCTGGCCGCTGCTGATTCCGGGCGGCAATTTATCAATGAACTTGCAAGCATTACCGAGGCTGATGTTGCAGCCAGTGATGACCTTACCGGTAACGAATTTCTCGGCGGTGACTGGGATCTTGAATATCAAACGGGTTATGTCGATAACGCCGTCGCATTTGATGTGCAGTCCTGGAACGGATTGCTCGCGACCACATTCATCGTCAACACCGTTAATGATACCGTAGATATCAACCCCGGGGACGGCGTCGCCCAGGACGGCTCCGGCAACACCAGCCTGCGTGCTGCAATCATGGAGGCCAATGCGCTCACAGGACTGGACACCATCGAGTTCAACATTGGCGGCGGAGTGCAGACGATCCAACCGACTTTCATTCTACCGGACATCACCGATGGCGTAATTCTGGACGCTACCACACAACCGGGATTTGCCGGCACGCCGATTATCGAGTTGAACGGTTCATCGGCGGGTGCAGGCAACGGTTTGACGCTGGCGACCGGTAGTGACGGCAGCACGATCAGCGGCCTGGTGATCAACCGATTCGCCGGCAACGGCATTCACATTGCTTCAGACAACAATACTATCGAAACCAATTATATTGGCACCAATGTCACGGGTGACACAGATCTCGGCAATAGCGGGGATGGCGTTCGTCTCGAAGCCGGAGCGTCGAACAACACCATCGGCGGGTCAACATCGGATGCGCGCAATATCATCTCCGGAAATGACGATGACGGAATCGCTGTGGCCGGTTCCGGTACATCGGCCAACCTGATTCAGGGCAACTATATCGGAACGGACGCGTCGGGTACCGCCGCTCTGGGCAACGCAGACAACGGCGTCGTCATTTACAGTGATGCTTCTGACATCACTATCGGTGGAAATGCGGCGGGAGAAGGCAACATCATCTCCGCTAACGGCAGTGATGGCATACAGATTGGCTCATCCTCGTCTGCCGTATCTGATATAAGGATTCAAGGGAATCTGATTGGTACAGATGTGACCGGAGCATCTGGTCTTGCTAACACACAAGCAGGAATAGACCTTGTAGATGGGCAGAATATTTCAATCGGAGGGTCGGCAGCTAATGCAGGCAATACGATTGCCTTCAATGGCGAAGATGGTATTGAATTGGACTCTATTGCTACAAATACCTCCATACTCGCTAACTCTATCTATGCAAATGCGGGTTTGGGAATCGACTGGGGTGCCGATGGTGTAACAGGCAATGATACCGGGGAACAAAACTATCCCGTACTGGACTCTGCCGCCACCAATGGTGTGGACAATATCACCATTTCCGGAACAATCGACAGCACTGCCGACACTCTGTTCCGTATTGAATTCTTTGCCAGCAGTGCCGGGGATGCAACGAATCACGGTGAGGGTGAAATCTATCTTGGTTTTACCAGCGTTATGACTAATGGCAGCGGCATTGCTAATGTCAATGTAAACCTGGCGAAAGCAGTTGCAGGAGGGTCATTTATCTCAGCGACAGCAACGGGTCCAGCGGGCAATACATCGGAGTTCTCCCTGAACGTCGTGGTCGATGCTAACGCTGCGCCGGTTTTGGACAACTCTGGCTCGCCGACACTGACGACGATTAACGAAAGCGAAGTCAACAATCAAGGTGATCTGGTGTCGGCCATTATTGCCAGCGCCGGCGGGGATCCAATCACGGATGGCGATGCAGGGGCGGTAGAAGGTATTGCTGTTATCAGCGTCGATGACTCCAATGGAAGCTGGGAATATTCCACCGATGGCGGCAGCACGTGGACCTCGTTCGGCACCATCTCGGACAATTCGGCCGTGCTGCTCGGTGACTCTACCAATGATCGGATTCGTTTTATCCCCGATACTAATTTCAACGGCACAGCGCTGATCGCCTTCCGCGCCTGGGATCAGACGGACGGTAATCCAGGCGGTTCGACCGGCGTGGACGCCTCGGCTGCTGGTGGTTTATCGGCGTTCAGCGCTGTGTCCGAATCGGCCTCGATTACCGTCACTCCTGTGCAGCATATGCTGCACCTTGCCACAGCTTGTGATGTGACGGGCAGTGTGGTAGCGGGTCTGGATGCTTGATCGTCGAGCGAAGTGCTTGCGCTTGGTGACCCGAATATTGCCTTTGAGCCTGGCACCAGCGATG
>Ga0164315_10000669_pt1 | contig 24419 bp, 17 predicted proteins | sample GuaBasSedimGuay6_FD_113737 | JGI IMG/M metagenome (GOLD analysis project Ga0164315, IMG submission 113737) | Subseafloor sediment microbial communities from Guaymas Basin, Gulf of California, Mexico - Guay6, Core 4569-2, 0-3 cm | ecosystem: Environmental > Aquatic > Marine > Hydrothermal vents... | reverse complement strand
CTCAGTTTTTTCAATATTTACACAAGCAAGGTAATTATTTTCCTTATGCTCAAGTACATTATCATTAATAGTAACACCCGGTGTAACCAATTCTGTCACACCACGCTTAACTATATTTTTTGTGAGTTTTGGATCCTCGAGCTGTTCGCAAATAGCAACTCTCTGCCCTGCCCTAACAAGCTTGGGCAAATATGTATCTATAGCATGATGCGGAAATCCTGCTAATTCAACATAAGAAGCTGCTCCGTTTGCCCTTCGCGTAAGTGTTATACCCAAAATTTTGGATGATTTTATAGCATCTTCCGAAAAGGTTTCATAAAAATCACCTACACGAAATAATAATATTGCATCCGGATGTTTGGATTTAATATCCAGATACTGCTTCATTAAAGGTGTTTTTACAGGAGTCTTTGCCACTTATTCTATTTTTTCATTTTATTAAGCCTACAAATGTATTAAACTAATCAAATACATCAGGCAACTGTTAATAACTTTGGATATTTTCCCTGATTTGAATGTTTAATAATACAATTTGTCAAAAAGCATTTTTTGAATTACAAATTAATATTAAATTGCGCCCCTTAATTAATGGTTTAACCAAATCTATAAACAATGCAAAAGATATTTATTATTGGTGCAGGATTATCATCATCAACTCTTATTAAATATTTATTAGATAATTCTGAAGTGCAAAACTGGAAAGTTCTTATTGGGGATATTTCAGAAGAAACTGCCAAAAAAAAAGTGAATGGACACCCAAATGGTGAAGCATTTAAATTTGATATTAACAATGTTGAATTAAGAGATAAGCATATAAGTGAAGCAGATATAGTTGTTTCTATGCTTCCGGCATCTATGCATTATTCAGTTGCAGAAGCATGTATACGCTTTGGGAAAAATATGGTAACCGCATCCTATGTTTCAGATGAAATTAAGGCTCTTGACCAACGGGCAAAAGAAAAAGGGGTTATACTGCTAAACGAAATAGGTGTTGATCCGGGAATTGATCATATGTCAGCAATGCAGGTAATTGACCGGATTAAAAAACAAGGTGGTGAAATTACTAAATTTGAATCCAATACAGGTGGTTTGGTTGCCCCAAAATATGATAATAATCCATGGAATTATAAGTTTACCTGGAATCCAAGAAATGTCGTTATTGCCGGTCAGGGTACAGCTTCACAATTTTTACATAATGGTAAATATAAATATATACCTTATCATAAACTTTTTGAACGAACAGAACGAATCAATGTATTAGATTTAGGTGAATTTGAGGCTTACCCAAACAGAGATTCTCTAATGTATAGGGAAATTTATGGTCTTGAGAATGTTGAAACGATGTTTCGTGGTACAATTCGTCGACCCGGATTTTCACGTGCCTGGAATGTGTTTGTTCAATTAGGTGCAACATATGACAATTTTGTTTACGAAGATTCAGAGAACCACACTTATCATCAATTTATCAATAGTTTTACAAAATATTGCGTTCAAAAGAAAGTGGAAAATAAAGTGGCAGAATACCTGAATTTAGATCCTGAATCAGCAATAATGTATAAAATCAGATGGACAGGAATCTTTAATGATGAAAAAATTGGTTTAAAAAAAGCAACACCTGCACAAATCCTTCAACACTTATTGGAAAAAAAGTGGAAAATGGATGAAGATGACAAGGATATGATTGTCATGCAACACAAATTTGTGTATAAACTAAATGGTAAAAAAAAGAAGCTGTTCTCATCCATGATAGTCTATGGTGAAGACAAAACACATACTGCGATGAGCATTACCGTTGGTACTCCTGTTGCTATTGCCGTAAAAATGATCTTAAATGGTAAAATTACGGCAAAAGGCGTAAAAATTCCTATTGAGAAAAATATCTACGATCCAATTTTAAAAGAGCTGGAAGACTATAAAATCAAATTTATAGAAGAAGAAATAGATTGGGAAGAAAAAGAAACAGATGATTAGATAAAATAAAAGAAAAATAGTCACAAATACAAAGATTTTTAATTTGTGTATTCGTGACTATTTTTTACATAAAAAAACTATCCATTTAATTTCTTTGATGTAGTTGAAAGATAAATCAAATATTGAGCGATCCAATACGTCGCTATTGTTAATTCACGATCAAATGGAAATACTTCATAAAAACGGTAAATGGCAATAAAGGTATCGCTAATGGTAAAAAACATGGCACCAATAAAAGCAAGATTAGCCAATTTCCCATTTTTACGTTGCACAAATGAGCGCCAAAACATGGTGGTAATAATAATTACATAAACTAAAACGGGAATACGCATATCCCCCAAATGAGATTGAAGAAAGAAAAACAAAATAGCACCGTAAGCATAAAAAGGAATACTTTCAAGTAATGCAGGTTTTTTCGACTTTTTCAAAAAAGCAAAAATATAAACCACATGAGCAGTTAAAAAACTCACCAAACCAAATAAAAATTGGTCAACTGCTTTAGCCAGCAAAACATCACCAATTAATGATAACACTAAACCAATGGTTATTAAAATATTATAACTCGATTTTCGATTTACAGAAACAATTAAAACAATAAGTGGAATGGGTTTGCTAATAGTTTGAACAAGCAAGTTTCCGGTTTCATAACCGTAAAAAAATCCGGCCACTCCCAAAAAGAAAAAAATGTATGCAATTGGTTTCATAATATGATTGATTATTGAATAACGGATATTGATTATTTACTATTTTTCAGTTGCTATTCTTGATAGATAAAATATTGGTTTTAACTTCCTTACTTTATAAATTACAATTTAACAATTTCTTTGCTTACAAATAATTTGTCAATTTAAATTCTAACTAAAAACACTATTAATATATCACCTATGGTCACCTATCAATATGAAAGTCACTTAGATTCTTACTTTCAATATTCAATCAACAATAAACAATATTCGTTAAATAGGCATTCTTGCCAATGGTGTAATATCCTGCCCAACAAACTCACCTTTTAAAAATTTGTGATAGCCCGTAATAGCAATCATAGCAGCATTATCAGTTGTAAATTTAAATTCCGGGAAAAATACATTCAGATTTTGTTTTTTACCAAGTTCATAAAGCATATCCCTTAAACCACTATTTGCCGCTACACCTCCAGCAACAGCAATTTCTTTAATTCCCGTTTCTTTAATGACCTTTTCTAATTTATTCAATAAAATATCAATAATAGTGTATTGTATTGATGCACACAAATCATCTCTATTATCTTTTATAAATTCAGGATTTTCTTTAACCCGATCCCTGATAAAATATAAAAATGCTGTTTTCAATCCACTAAAACTGTAATCAAAATCTTTAACCTTAGGTCGTGTAAATGTATAGGCCAACGGATTTCCATCTTTAGCATATTTATCAATCTCTGGGCCACCAGGATATGACAAGCCAATTGTTTTTGCACACTTATCAAAAGCTTCACCCGCAGCATCATCAATAGTTTGTCCAATTATTTCCATTTCAAAATAATCGCTTACCTTAATTATTTGTGTATGTCCCCCTGATACAAGCAAACATAAAAATGGAAATTGGGGATGTTTATTTTTTTTATCTTTTTCATTGATAAAATGTGCCAAAACATGAGCTTGCAAATGATTAACTTCAATCAATGGTATTCCATTAACCAGGGCAAAACCTTTGGCAAAAGAATTCCCAACAAGCAAAGAGCCTAAAAGCCCTGGCCCTCTTGTAAAAGCAATTCCTGTAATTTCTTCTTTGCGGATTCCTGCGGTTTTTATAGCCTGATCAACAACCGGTATGATATTTTGTTGATGTGCTCTGGAAGCCAGTTCAGGCACAACTCCACCATAAGCCTTATGAACCTGTTGGTTTGCAATAATATTTGAAAGTAAATATCCATCTTTAATAATAGCGGCAGAAGTATCATCACAAGAGGATTCAATACCTAAAATAATTTCATTCATCAATTAATCAATTATTATTATTCTTAAATACCATATGTATAATTCTAACATACAGCATATTACATTACTAGATTATATTATAAAGAAATACAAAGCCCTTCTTTGAAGAATTCCGCTTTTAATTTTTATGATAAAAATATATCTTTGAGTTTTGGTTACAAAACTAATTAAATTCCTTTAGCTATAAAAAGATGGATTAAAATATTGATCATTAGCCTAGTCATAATAGTAGGCCTACCTTCTGTAGCCTATTTTATTTTCAGGCTCCCTACTGTTCAAAGTTGGTTATCAACTAAAATCAGTTCCTATGTATCAGAAAAAATAAATACTAAAGTTTCTCTGGAAGGGCTTGATGTATCTGTTTTTGATCATTTTATTTTTGAAAAATTTTATATTGAAGACCAACAACAGGATACATTATTGTATTTTAACAAACTGGCTATAAATATTGATAAGTTTAGCATTCCTAAACAATTTATCTTCCTCGATAAAATAAAACTTGATCATTTTGTTTCAAATATATCTGATGATTCTTTAGGTGTTTCAAATTTCCAGTTTATTATTGATCAGCTAAGTTCAGAAAGTCCTGACACAACAACAAGTGAATCCGATTGGAAAATTAGTTGTAAAAAAATAGAAATTAAAAATTCTTCCTTCTCTTATTTCGTTTCTGACACCATTATTGTTGATTATGGTATTAATTATAATGATTTAGACCTGAACAATATTAATTTGTACGCAAAAAATCTATTTGTTGCTGGTAATTCGATAATGATTGATATTGATTCTTTAAGTATTAAAGATAAGAGCGGCCTGAACATTGAAAAACTTCAGGCAAATGCATTTGTAGGTAGTGAACGAATTGAGCTAAACAAATTTTCAATAATTACAAATAACAGTAATTTATATTTAAAAAGGCTTAAATTTTCATATTCCAATTTTGATTCGTTTAGCAATTTCCTGGAAGAAGTTGATATGAATGTTCAGATTGCTGACTCTACTATACTAAATTTAAAGGACTTGAGCTATTTTGTACCTCAACTCAAAGGGCATAATCAAAGATTAAATATATTTGCTGATATAAATGGTACTGTTGATCAGTTAAACGCAAAAAAAATTGACATCAAATATGGAAAAGGCACACGACTAAAAACCAATTTTAAAGTAAATGGATTAGCTGCTTTTGATAATTTAACTTACAATATCTATCTTGATTCATTAACTACTTCAATTTCTGATATAAATAGTATTAGAGATCCAGCCGATACGACTAAAAAAATTATTTCAATACCTGAAAACCTAAAACAAATTGGTAAGATTTATTTCAGTGGCCAAATAAAAGGAAGCCTACAGGACATTGAAATGAAAGGTAATTTAATAAGTGATATTGGAAATATAATATCCGATATAACAATTATAGAAAATAAAGAAATTTCTGCTTATAATATTAAGGGAAGTTTAATTGGTAAGGAATTGCTTATTGGAAGTATTATTGAAAACAAAAATATTGGTACATTTGATTTAATAGACACCTTAGATATTAATATTTCGAAAAATGGCGATATTGATGGTTGGTCTAAAGGTTTAGTTTCCAATTTACAATTATACAATTACAGTTATGACTCCATCCATTTCAATGGAATCATGAATCCCAATAGTTACCGTGGTGATATTAAAATTAATGATAAAAATATCAAATTGGTTCTTGCAGGAAGTTACATTACAAGAGACTCTGTACCCAGAATTAGGTTTATTGCTGATCTTAATAAATTTATTCCTTACAAACTACATTTAATTGAAGATAGTGCTTTCAGATCCTCTATACAAATAACCGGAAACATATTAGGAGATAACCCTGACTTAATTACAGGTAAATTAGACTGCAATATTCTGGATTTTCAAAATTCAAATAGTAATCTAAAATCAGAAAAAATTTCCCTGTCAATAAATCGCAATCAAGATTCAAGCAAAACAATTAAATTGAATTCGGATTTTCTGGATATTGATTTGACGGGAAAAATAAAATTGAAAACAATTGGTGAGTCAATCAAGCAATTTATTTGCCAATATATGCCCTCTCTGGTAGATACAACTGGCTTACAGTACAAATGTGATGATTCATTAAGTATTAAAAACCCAAATGATACAGATTTAGCAATCAACCTAAAGGTAAAAAAAATTGACAAACTTATTAAGTTGTTCTTAAATGACACAAAAATAAAATATGGAACTCATATAAATGGCAGATTAAATTTTGATCCTGATAAGTTTTCTCTTGAAGCATATAGTCCTGAATTAATAATAGAAGGTACAAAATTAACCGAGGTTATTTTAAATGGGGATAACAGAAATGAACAATTAAGTTTCTATTTGAACTCCAAAAATATTTTTTGGAGTGAAGAGAATAGTTTAGACAACTCACTCCTTCAAACTTTCATTAAAAATGACAGTCTCTATTTAGACTTTATGTGGAACAGTTTTCTTGATACACTTAACTACAATGGTAATGTCTCAATTGTTGCAGGAATTGAAAACCGTTTAAATGCCTCGCCTTTATACAAAATTAAGTTAAAACCCTCACACTTTACCATCCATAAAAACGAATGGAATATAAAAAGTAATGAAATACTAATTGACACCAATTTTATAGACTTAGGCGAGATAAATGCCCAAAGCAATAATGATGAACACTTTTTTGTAAAAGGGGTATTATCCGATAAAATAACCGATACATTAGAACTGGATGTCAATAAATTTGATATTAAAATTATGAATCTGCTGTTTGAAGAAACCGGTGTCAGATTAAATGGAAAACTATCGGGTAATACTCAAATAGTAAGTGTGCTGGGCGATTTACAAGTAAACTCAGAAGATTCAATCAGTGGTTTTAAAATAAATAATGAAAATATTGGGAAATTATTTCTTGATTTGGATTGGGATAACACCAATTCCACTTTATCTGTATTAGCAAATACACAGATAAAAAAAACCCAAAATTTAGTTTTAAAAGGAAATTACCAAATAAAAAAAGATATACTTGATTTTAAAATTGACATAACCCGGCTTCCATTTATGATTATTGAACCCTTTATTAGTGAATATATTTCAGATGTAAATGGTAAAATTAGTGGAGGGATGGTGATTACAGGAAGTACAAAAAAACCAAACATCAGGGCTGGTCTTAAGTTTGTTAGAGCTGGTTTCAAAGCTAATTATACCCAAACCTATTATAGTTTCACAGATAGTTTATTTATTGAAGAAGGTAATATCCGATTTAAGAAGATGAAACTTAATGCGGGAAGAAATAGTTTTGCCTGGGTAAGTGGTGATATTTCTCATAGAAACTTTGATAAAATTAAGCTTGACATAACTTTTGACGCGCATAATTTTTTATTTTTAAATACAAAACAAACAGACTCATCCTTATTCTACGGGACCGTTTTTGCTAGTGGAGGTATTAAACTGGTAGGAGGTATTGATGACCTTAATATTGATATTAAACTTAAAACAGGCAAAGGAACAAAGTTTTTTCTTCCTTTGATGACAAGCAGTGAAGCAAGCCAAAATGAATTCATCACTTTTAAAACTTTAGATACAACATCATTTATTGATGACTTAAAGAATCAGGTGGATTTAAGTGGAATGAATATTAATTTTGACCTCGAGGTTACCAATGATGCCGTTATACAAATAATTATGGATGAAACAGTTGGTGACATAATAAAAACTCAGGGAACTGGAAATTTAAATATAAAAGTTGACAAAACCGGTGACCTTTTTATTTTTGGTTTGTATACCATTTACAAAGGCGATTATTTATTTACCCTGCAAAACCTTGTTAACAAAAGATTTCTTTTGGACAATGGAAGTACCATCAGGTGGTATGGTGACCCATATAATGCAGAATTAAAAATGGCAGCTGTATATAGAATTAATAATGTACCTGTTTATGATTTAATGGTAAATGAAGAATACAGAGATGTACGAACAGACGTATATTGTAACCTGTTAATGAGTGGTGGACTGGAAAATCCTATTATTCAGTTTGACCTTGATGTTCCAAATGCACAAGAGCCAATCCCAACAAACATTGACAATCTAACCCAAGATGAATTAAACAAGCAAATACTTTCTTTACTGATTATGAACAGGTTTCGTCCATTGCCAGGTTTGGAATCCTCTGTTTCTAGTGGTGCAGTATTAAGTACTAACGGAATAGAGATGCTTACAAACCAATTAAGTAATTGGTTATCTAAACTTAGTGACGATTTTGATATTGGGGTTAACTATACTCAAGGAAATAAAGGCACCAGTGATGAAGTTGAAGTTGCCTTGTCAACTCAGTTATTTAACAATAGAATTAGCATAAATACCAACGTAGGAGTAGGTGGTGTTAATGAAACAACTCAGGCTGAACAAAACTCTGCAACTAAAATAGTTGGTGATGTTGAAATTGAAGGTAAGTTAAATAAAAAAGGTTCATTAAAGGCAAAAGTGTTTAACCGCTCAAATCAAAGGTCCGAATTTGCGAATGACCAAACGCTCTATACTCAGGGGATTGGTATTCTTTATCGAAAAAATTTTAATACTTTCGGTGAATTATTTAGGAGTATATGGGAATCAGTCACTTTCAAGAAAAAGAGAGATGAGAAAAAGAAAAAGAAAAATGCAAGTAAAGATATTGAAAGAAAAGAACCAGAAACCAAAGCTGTGACCCAGTAAGATTTTATCCAGTAAAAATGGACATATCCAATTTTGAGTTAACGTTTTAATAAGATGTTACTTTTCAAATTTGTATTCCATCATAAAGCTTTACACAAATTGCAATTTAAATTTTTTACAAAGATTTAAGCTTTTTATGTTTGAAAATATAAATAAATCAAAAAAATAATTTTTATTTATTTAATGAACATATCTATATTTGCAAATCTTAGAAAATAAATCAACTTATTATTAATCAATTAAATAAAAGAAAATTATGTTTATTTTAATGGTCGTTGTTTTCGTTTTGGGCTATACAGCAATCGCTCTCGAACATCCTTTAAAGGTGGATAAAACTGCTTCTGCCCTGATGATCGGTTCTTTAACCTGGGTTATATTTATTTTAGGAGGCTTTGACATACTAAATCTTGGATTTAGTCGTACCTGGGAAGAATTTAAAACTTCAATTCCTGCAGAAGCTCTTTCTAATCCAATTGAAGCTAAAAAATACATTCAGGATTTTATAGTCCATCAGGAAATTTTGCACCATCTTGGTGAAATTTCACAAATTCTTTTTTTCCTACTTGGTGCAATGACCATTGTTGAAATTATTGACCAGTACCAGGGATTTAAAGTAATTACTGACAAAATTAAAACTACCAATAAGGTTAAATTATTATGGATTCTCAGCATATTGACATTTTTTATGTCAGCAGCACTTGATAATTTAACAACAACTATTGTTCTGGTTGCATTGATACGAAAATTAATTGCCGATAAACAAACCCGTTGGTTTTATGCCAGTATGGTTGTGTTAGCAGCTAATGCAGGTGGTGCTTGGTCACCAATTGGCGATGTTACCACAATTATGTTATGGATTGGAGGACAGGTTACAGCAGCCAATATTATTGTTATGGTAATTTTCCCTAGTCTAGTTACCATGATAATACCGGTTGTTTTATTATCATTTACCATGAAAGGTAATGTTGAGCGTCCAGTATTAGAGAACTCAGCAAATAATGAGTTCACTTCAAAAAATGAACAAATATTTATTTTAATTCTTGGTGTTTCTGCTCTGCTATTTGTTCCTATATTTAAAACTTTTACTCATTTACCACCGTATATGGGTATGCTATTTGGCTTAAGTATATTATGGGTGGTAACAGAAATTATGGCCAGAGGAAAATCAGAAGAAGATCAGAGAAGACGTTCTGTAGTGGCCATTTTATCAAAAGTTGATGTCCCTACTGTATTATTCTTTTTAGGTATTCTTTCAGCTGTAGCGAGTTTACAATCTGCTGGTCATTTAGACCTATTGGCAGGTTTTCTTAACGATAAATTAGGAAACATTTACCTGATTAATGGTGCTATTGGTATTTTATCTGCTATTGTTGATAATGTACCTCTTGTTGCCGGTGCTATGGGAATGTACGAAATAGCTGACCCTGCTGTGATTGCTACATTACCGGTATCAGAAGCAGCTTATGCATCACATTTCCTTGTAGATGGAACATTTTGGGAGTTATTGGCTTTCACAGCAGGAACCGGTGGTAGTATCCTAATTATTGGTTCTGCAGCTGGTGTTGCTGCAATGGGAATGGAAAAAATTGATTTTATCTGGTACATGAAAAACATTAGCTATTTAGCTTTTATTGGATATATTGCTGGTATTGGGGCTTTTTATTTGCAAGATATATTGTTTATACATGGTTAAAATACTTAAATTCAAAAAAGAGGTTGTCTGATACAGGCAACCTCTTTTTTTTTACTAAAAAAAGTTAATTTTTGTTTAAATTAAAATAATTAAAGCTTTCTTTATGTTTATTATTTATATTTGAGCAAATTTTAAAAGCAATAGCAGTTTTATGTACAAAAAGGGCATTTATCAATTATTTTTCATTATACTCCTATTAATTGGCTTAATAAATCCTACACAAGTAAACGCGCAAATATCTTCTGAACAGGTATATAAATTTAACCGTGTAATGGATTTAATCAGCATGTTTTATGTTGACACGATTAAAGAGCAAAAGTTAGTTGAACAAGCAATCATTTCGGTACTCAAAGATCTTGATCCTCACTCAATTTACATTACCAAAGACGAAGTAAAAGAAATGAACGAACCCTTGTTTGGAAGTTTTGACGGAATTGGGATTACATTTAACATTTTTAAAGATACTGTATATGTAGTCCGTACTTATCCTGGTGGACCTTCCGAAAAAGCAGGCTTAAAAGCAGGTGACCGTATTGTGAGTGTTGAAAATGAGCTAATTGCAGGAACAGGGATTAATTCAAGGATGGTAAAAAAATTGCTTCTTGGAAAAAAAGGTTCTAAAGTAAACGTAAGTATTAAAAGAAAGAGTAATACCAAACTTATTGACTACACAATTGTAAGAGATAAAATCCCTATAAATAGTATAGTAACAGCCTATAAAGCTGATGAAAAAATAGGGTATATTAAATTAACCAAATTTTCAGCAACAACAATTGACGAATTTGAAAAAGCAATAAAGAAGCTTAAAAAGAAAGATGCCAACAACCTGATATTGGATTTAAGGGATAATGGAGGTGGATATTTAAGAACAGCTATTAAAGTAGCGGATCAGTTTTTACCAACAAATAAACTTATAGTATATACTCAAGGTACAAGCAGCCCAAGATCAAATTATTTTTCTACAGCAAAAGGAAATGCTGAAAAAAGCAAACTAGTAATTCTTATAGATGAAGGTACAGCCTCGGCAAGTGAAATTGTTACCGGTGCCATGCAAGATTGGGACAGAGGAGTAGTTATTGGAAGAAGATCGTTTGGTAAAGGGTTGGTTCAAAGACCATTTCATTTGATGGATGGTTCAATGATTCGATTAACTATTGCCAGGTATTATACACCAACCGGACGATTGATCCAAAAATCATACGCTGATGGATATCAAAATTATTCTGAAGATATAGAAAACCGGTTCAACAATGGAGAACTTTTCTCCAAAGACAGTATTCATTTTGTTGACTCCCTAAAATTTCTCACCTTGGACAAAAACAGACTCGTATTTGGTGGAGGTGGTATTATGCCGGATATATTTATAGCAGCTGATACAAGTTCGGTGCCTACCTTTTACAGGAAACTATTAAGGACTGGAAAATTAAATGATTTTCTCCTAAAATATGTTGACAGTAACCGAACTATTTTAGAATCCGAATACACTGACTTTAAAAAATTCAAAGAAACCTTTGAAGTAGATAATTCAATATTGAATGAGTTAATTAAATTTGCAGTTATTGAAGAATTTCATGATCCTGATTCAAAAGAATATATACTCGCTCATGAATCTGAAACTATAGACAACAATATTTATGAGCAAATTCTTGAGGGAAATGAAGAAATGTTAAAGCATCAGTTAAAAGCCTTAATTGCCAGAAATATTTGGGGTGATAAAGCTTTTTATGAAATTTTTAACCAAAAAGATAAAACTTATCTTAAGGCTATAGCTGTATTAAAAAATCCACAGTTATATAACTCAATACTAGGGTACTAAATACAATAACCAACAATAGTTTTCAGAGAAATGGCAAATGTTTTACCTTGGTTTATCAGTCATTATGATGAAGTGTTGGGAACCTTATTCTCATTAATCTATCTCTACTTTTCAATCAAACAAAATATCTGGCTATGGCCTTTAGGTATTATTGGCTCCGCAATTTATGCATCTATTTTTTTTAATGCCCGTATCTATGCTGATATGGGATTACAAATTTATTATGTCCTAATTAGTATTTATGGTTGGTATCATTGGAGTTTTGGTAAAGATGGTAATCATGACCCTCAGAAAATAAAAGTTAAATATACAGGAAAAAAAACAGCCCTTTTATTAGTATTAATCACATCATTACTTTTTATTATTATATCCCAAATCCTGATATATTTTACTGATTCAGAAATCCCTTATTGGGATGCTTTTACAACAGCGGTAAGTATATCAGCAACCTGGATGCTGACAAAAAAATATATTGAACATTGGTTAATTTGGATTGTGGTTGATCTTGTATCATCCGGAATATATTTTTACAAAGAATTATATTTCACCATTTTCCTGTATCTTATTTATACTATTATGGCTATTATTGGTTATATGAAGTGGAAGAAAGATATTATAAGTTCATGAAACACTCAAGAGCAAATACTCACAAAAGGAGATCAATAAAACAATAAAGATTAAACATCTTAAAAATTACTAAGAATACACGAACTATAATTTTATTAAATTAATTGAAGGCAAAAGCGAAACGCATAATTATAACTGGTCCTGAATCAACAGGAAAAAGTACTTTGTCCAAACAATTGGCTAATTATTATCAAACTATTTATTTACCTGAATATGCCAGAACATACATAGAGAATTTAAACAGACATTACAATTATAATGATTTGGTTAAAATTGCAAAAATGCAGATTAAACTCGAAAAAGAGTTCTATGAAAAAGCAAATATTTTTCTTTTCATTGATACAGGATTAATTATTACAAAAATATGGTTTCAGGAAGTTTACAATAAATATCCCGCCTGGTTAGATGAGGCCATTGGAGATTCTTTACCCGAATTCTACTTAATGTGCAATTTTGATTTACCATGGAAAAATGACCATGTAAGAGAGAATGGATCAAATGAAAGAAGGAAATATTTAATGAACAGGTATATTCAGGAAATTGAAAGCTATAAAGTAAAATATTATAATATTTCAGGCCAAGGTAAGAAAAGGCTGCAAAAAGCTATAAAATATATTGATAACCATAGAAAATTGATAATTAATGATTGAATAATGAAGAATAAATGGTTATATTGGACGTCAAAAATTAAAAGATAAGAAAATAAGAAACTTTGGAGATGTGTAAATGAAAATTGTATTAAGAACAGTCAATTTAATTAGACTCTAATCAAAAAATATATGACATATGAATAATCCCGGTGAATTTGAGTTAATTGCATCTACCTTGTTTGGCCTTGAAAAAATACTTGCAAAAGAAATAAAATCTATTGGTGGAAAAAATATTGAAATACAAAACAGAGCTGTAAAATTCATTGCTAATACAAAATTAATGTATGAGGCTAATTTGAAATTACGAACGGCTCTAAGAATTCTTAAACCTCTTGCAAGTTTCAAATCTAGAGATCAATACTCTCTTTATCAGAATATCAAGCGAATTAAATGGGAAAAACATTTAAATATTGATACAAGCTTTCTTATTAGACCTGTAGTGTTTTCCCCTCATTTTAATCATTCTAAATTTGTTGCTCAAAAGACAAAAGATGCGATTGCAGACCGGTTCAGGGAAAAATATAATAAAAGGCCTTCTGTTAGTCTGGATTATCCTGATGTTCCAATTCTCCTACATATTTCAGGCGAGACAGTAACTGTTTCGTTAGATAGCTCCGGTGCACCATTAAACCAAAGAGGTTATAGACAAAGTGGAGGGGAAGCACCATTAAATGAGGTGCTGGCAGCCGGATTAATTCAGTTAAGCAACTGGGAGGCTAAAACAAATTTTATTGATCCAATGTGTGGTTCTGGAACCTTATTAATAGAAGCAGCTATGTTTGCATTAAATATTCCACCCAATATTAACCGACTGGAATTTGCTTTTATGAAATGGCCTGATTTTGATAAAAATACATGGGAAGAAATTATTGATAAAGCTAAATCTTCAACAATAAAACCAGAGGAGCTTAAAATAAAAATAATAGGTTCGGACATTAATATTGATAAACTTGAACTTACACAAAGAAATGTCAGCAGGGCGGGTGTTAGCAGGATAATTAAACTAAGAAATAAAAGCTTTGATCAATTTATTGTACCTGCTAAAAAAGGACATGTCGTATTTAATCCTCCCTATGGAGAACGACTTAAAGTTGAACAAATTGATCAATTTTATGAAGGAATAGGTAATAAACTTAAAAATAACTGGGAAGGTTATCAGGCTTGGATTTTAAGTTGTAATTTTGACGCTATTAAAAAGATTGGTTTAAAACCTGCAAAAAAAATAAAATTATTTAACGGAAAATTAGAATGTAAATTTCTAAGTTACCCTCTATTCGAAGGTAGCCGAAAAGATCATTTAATCAAAAACTAAAAGTCAAATATTTAAATATCTAATTTAAAATTAAGCCTTTATAACTTGTAAAAAGGTATAAATTTTGTATAAATCACTAATATCTAAATTTTTAAATTCGAAAAATCTAATTTGATATAATTTTTGTTAACTTTTTAAGACTATTATATTTTAATTATTTTTATATATTTGTAATAGTATCTGTAAAAAGCTGTTTGAGCTTACTTTAAAAATCAAACATTTTATGGAATTTGATATTGAGGAATGGTATAAAGGAGTCGATCAGGGTGATGTCATCTTGAGTCATTATGGAGCCATTTCTCCGGATGCCATTACAATTATGCTCAATGAAATAGAATATGCAATAAATGAAAGAAATGAAAAATCAAAGCTGAGAAAGAAAGTATATAATGTTATGATTGAGGCTTTGCAAAATTTATATCACCATACTGATGATCCACCAAAAAATGTAATTGATAAATTTGGTGAAAATTTTGCTACTTTTGTCCTGAAAAAAGAATCAGATGATAATTATAGTTTTACAAGTGGAAATTTTATAAATAAAAATAGAATAAAGTTCCTTAAAGACAGGATGGATCAAATAAACTACCTGAACTCCGAGGAATTAAAAATTTTATATAAGTTAATATTGAATAACAATGAGTTCTCTGACAAAGGAGGTGGTGGACTAGGCTTGGTTGACATAGCCAAGAGAACAGGACATGAATATAATTACTCATTTAATAATTATACAGACAAATATTATTATTTTTGTTTAAAGATAACAATAAGTACATAATAGTTAATTTTACTTAATATATGGAAACTTTATCATTACAAGGCTCACCAAAAACTCCAACTGTTGAAATGAATGCAGAAAATGGGGTAATTGAAATAAAAGGAAGATCAATTCCTGAAAATTCTATTGATTTTTATCGCCCGGTTGTTGAATGGTTAGATACTTATGCTGAATCACCTGCAAAAATTACACAGGTAAATATTCAATTGGAGTATTTTAATACAAGTTCCTCAAAATGTATTCTGGATGTATTTAAAAAACTGGAAAATGTATTCAAAAAGAATAATGAAGAAGGAGTTACCATTAATTGGTATTACGAAGAAGATGATGAGGATATGCTTGAAGCAGGGGAAGATTATCAATCTATATTAAAAATTCCTTTTAAAATGATTGAATTAGAAGAATAATATTTTTTATTTATTCTTTTCTATTTGATTTGAAATTGTCTTGAATCAATTTGTTTAAATATTCGCTAAAGTTAAGAGACTTAGCTAATACACGATAGTATAATAATAAGTATAATAGAAAACTAATTATCCAAATTATTATAATATTTACCTTAATAGTACTAAAAGTTTTACCAAAAACATTTTTAAAGGGCGCATAAAAATGAGCCTTAATAAATTTTGATTCTGAATTAAAGAATATTGGATCTATTTTCTGATACAGATGTCCTTCATACTCAATAAAAGGTGATAATTCATCCGAATTTCGTACAAACTCAGTTAAACGGTTATTGTGATGATCGCGTTTTAATTTTTTAAACTGTTCTTTCCCTAATGCACTATTTTCAAGCTTATTAATTAAATTATCTTTTTGTCTGTTTGCAATTAAGTAACGGTTATTATAAAAGGATTTTAAGCGAGAAAAATAGTTCTTAAGTGAATCAATACTTTCATTATTAATTTTATTAATATCAATATCTTCAACATTTAACAAATACTTAATATATTTATTATTCAACTGTTCTTTTTTGATTTCATTTCGCACCACAATAAGATCATCACCTATTTTTTTATGTTTTGTTGAATCATTTTTATATATTTCGTATTGAGTTATTCTATTTTCCAATGTTTTTAACCAGTAGTTTTTCTTATAATCCGAAATACTTTTTTCTTTGTCATAAGAATAAAACTTTTCTTCATAATCATTATTCTTAAACTGATACACTGCAAGCGCTTCATATGCCCACCTGGAAATCATCATTTCACCATACCAGGGTATCGTATTAGGTGAAGAAATATTAGGGTTTAATTTATCAAATTTAACAATAATGCCACTTAAAATAATTTGAGGTATTATTAAAAATGGAATAACAATATAGATCGTAACAGTTGTTTTAAAGCCATCTGAAATATTCAAGCCCATAAATGCCGCTGCAACCCACGTGCTAAATAAAACTGTCCAATATTGCCAAAACATACCGGTTATTCCCATTATTGAATTTCCAATTATTACGTAAACAACAGATTGAAAGGCAGAAATGGCAATAATAACCATTATCTTAGAAAATAAATAACTCGACCTGCTCAAGTTAAGAAATGCCTCTCTTTTTAAGATTAACCTGTCCCTTATAATTTCCTGGGCACTCAATGATAAGCCTATAAATAAAGCAACAATTACTGACATAAAAATATATACCGGTAAATTAGTATTATTACTTAAAGAATAACCAAATTCATTATTTGGATCAATATTGTAATAGCGGGTTATATAAGATAAAATCAATGCTAATAAGGGTGCTTCAATCAAATTAACCATTAGATATTGCTTATTGGTCAGTTTTGACAAAATATCCCTTTTTATATATATTATTGATTGCTTAATTTTGCTAGGGATCTTAAAAGTAACTTCCGGTAATTTTTTGACAAAAATGGATCTCTTATGTACCCTTTTTTCAAAATTTTTATAAAAGTCATTCCACTCAACAGGATTTGTTTTTCGGGTTTGGGTTAAATTACCATATTCATCAACCACCTGTGCTTCAACAATATTAAAAATTTGTTCAGGATTAACATTACCACATGCGGAACATTCACTTTCATTCCAGTTTGCCTGACGGATACATGACTTAAAATAGCTAATTGATTCTACAGGATTACCATTATATATCAAATAACCACCCTGATCAAGAACAAGTAGACGATCAAATCGCTTAAATATATCAGATGAAGGTTGATGGATTACTACAAAAACCAATTTGCCTTTTAGCGATAATTCTTTTAGTAAATCTAAAATATTTTCAGAATCTCTGGATGATAAACCAGACGTAGGCTCATCAAGAAATAAAACAGTAGGCTCACGAATTAACTCCAGAGCAATATTTAACCTTTTTCGCTGACCACCACTTATTTTTTTATCTAAAGGTGAACCTACCTTCATTTTCTTTACCTCATATAGCCCCAGGCTTTTTAACAATTTAAGAACTATCCTTAGTACTTGAAACTCTGAATAGTTTCCAAAACTTAATTTCGCACTATAATATAAATTTTGATATACCGATAGTTCCTCAATAAGCATATCATCCTGAGACACATAACCTATTATCCCTTCAATCTCACTTTTTTCTTTGTGGATATCGATACCGTTAATAAGAACTTCACCATATGTTGGTGTATAATTGCCGTTTAACACGTTTAAAAGGGTAGACTTCCCTGAACCACTAGCCCCCATAATACCCACAAGGTTGCCAGATTTAACTACATAATTCATTTTATGCAGACCAACATCACCACTTTTAAATTTATAAAGAAGGTTATGAACTTCAAGTGCAACCCTTGCTTTCGATTTATCAATATTATAAGTACTTACAATATCACTAAAATAAATGGGTTTGATTCGGGCATTTTTAATTGAAGCCCCTTGTGATAAAATATGAACCTTATTTTGGTCAAGTAACTGATTGTTTATATAAAGTTCGTTTTCATCACTGAATCGCAGCAAATGCATATTGGCAGAGTGGATAGCACAAATAAGAATCTGTCCCAAAAATGATTCTGATAATAAATGCTTGCATTTACCACTTTCAAGCTTGTGTTTTGAATTTATGATAAGAATTTGTTCTGAGTCCTGATAAACCCCATCTTCAGATAAAACAAAGTGCTTTATTAATTCGTAATCAGAATTTGGAACATGAAATGTTTGCGCAACAGTTAACACAAATTCAAATTCCTGGTTTGTAATATCTTCTTCAGAATTAATGAATTCCAATAATCTAATTACAACAACCAATTTTTGTTTTTGCGTAAGTTCTTTATTAATCTCAGTACAAATCATTAATACTTTTACAGAACTAGCTGCAGTATGTTTTATACTTTTAATTCTTGATTTGTGCTTTTGCTGATGAATAGCATAAAAATAGTCAAACACACTTAAATATTCATCAACCAACTCTATATTAAGCTGTTGCTTAAGAAAAGATTCAACAACTGGACGGCGATCCAATGTATTGCTTTTTGGATTTGCAATTATAGCAAACAACTGCATTAAAGCTTTTAGAATCTTTTCGCTCATTTAGAAGACTTCACCGAAAATTATTATATCCACTATCATTGGCTAAATTAAAAAAATAACCACACAAAAAAAGAAGGATTAAGTATTAATTATTAATTAATAGTATATGTTTTTCAAGTTAGGTATAGGGGGTATATTTAATCAATTGATTAATTATTGATTTTCATGCAGTTATAACTTACCAAAAAACTAATTAATGAACTTGAGAGGATTTATAAGTAATATCTGATTCCAAACATAAGTGACTCTACAATTATTACTTAAAATAACAAATACTACCAAATTCACTGTTTGAAACCAATAAGGAGGATAGCGAAGCCTGATTCCGGACCTTTTGGGTCAAGTTGGGCTTCAATAATACATTCCGTTGTAGAGGTGAATTTAAAGTCCCAATATGGAGAATTTTTGTAATTTCTGTTTGAAAAAAGCTCATTTCTATCCCTGTCATAAACTGAGAAAATAAGGTTTCCATTTGTCAAGCCACTACAGGCTGCCACGCGATAGGTGCTGCCACCATAAAAAGTTGCCCTGAACTCAGCTATTTCATCACCATTTAGTAAAGAAATATATTGCTGACCATCAGAAACATAATCATTAGTTAGATTTGAGGAACAAAACTTAATTTGTGTCTCAGCCTGCCCAAATACTCCAAATTTAACAGTTACAAGTATTAAAACAGTTATAAAATAATAGCTAAATTTATTCATTTATCTTGATTTAAGAGATCTAAATTTATCTGTAACAGTTAATTAATAATTTTCATTCTAATTGAATCCACCATTTCCGTAATTTTTTGAATTTGGTATTCGTTGATTATCGTTTTTGAGCTACTTGTTATAGTTGTAAGTTTATTAAGCTCATCCACAATAGGTTCCGAATAAGTATATTCAATTACCACTCCATCAAAAATAGCTGCAAGTTCAACCAACTCCTCCAAAAAGACATCAAATTCGTCTGATATATTTCCATAATAAGGCCGCATTAACTCAATAAGATTATCCAATGGATGCTTCTGTTCACCTACTCGACTTAAAATTTCTTCATTACTGTTTACATGAAGAATTCTCGTCATTATATATAAACTTTCTATCCAACCACCAGCAAGAATAAGTAGACCTATTTCATTTCTGTCATTATTGAATAAATATGAATCAGCATCACGGTAAATCGTTGATAATATATAAAGTAATGAATCCTTGTTATTATTATTATTTTCAATACGTTTCATTATTTTTTCATCAAAAGTACTTGAAATGCCAAGCTCTTTCGACAATACCTTTACAACCGCAAAATAAGATGCTGCATCAGGTAGTTGCTCATAAATGTTCAAGTAGCTCAAATCAGCACCATATATACCCAAATTAAGAGCTTGCTTATAATTGGTGGAATAATTTACTTGATTTTTTGTTGGATTTAACAGACTTTTATCAAAAGGGACTTTGCTATCTTTAACCAGCAAAGCAACCTGAAATGGTGATGGAATACTAAAAAGTCTGTCATTTACCTTAACCAGCGTTGGATTCTGCAGATCTATAGAATCAATAGTATCATTTTGCGAATCATCTTCGTCACCATTATTACAATTACTAAATGTTAATGAAGCAATGAAAATGAAAATTAAGATTATAAAACCTTTGTGTTGAACTTTTAACATAATTATCTTTTTATCATCTGTTTATTTTAACCATATTAAATGTCAGATTGCCAGTTCCGCTAGGCGGAAGAACTATCTCAATTCTTGAGACTTATTTCATGTGTTATTTTTTTTATACTTTTTGTTACCACATGGAACCGTCCCAAAAAAAACGGGACTTGTTTCAAATAAAGAAATTTAATCTTTGACAAATATAATAAAGCTTAAGTAATTGACCAATTCCAATTATTATTTCCTGTGTTTATTTTTAAATTATTTTCTAAAGCCAGATAAAACATCCCCATTACTTGCGCTCATGTTTGTTTGATATAAATTAATTCTTAAAATTCGTGCCAAACATTACTATTCACTAAGTTTTCTTTATATCAGGTATTTAATAATTAATTTAGTCCTATAAATTGGTGACGCTGAGTTAATGGTTTTGATACTTTCAATTAGAGAATCCTATTACTTAATGGGTGAAAAAATTTAGTTTGTAAAATCTAAATAAGTAGCAAATATTTGAACTACTGCAGAAATTGTGATAAAATAATGGATAAAAACTATATTTGAGAATTATTAATCATCGATGGTTTTGTTAAGTTTTGATGACGGTGATATGATCGTTTCCAAATATTAATAAATTAGCGCAAAATATACAATGGAAAAGAAAGGTAAATACAAATTTATTATTTGGGACTGGAACGGAACCATTTATGATGACACTGAATTTTGTGTAACGATAATGAATAAACTTTTATCAAAAAGGAACTTAACACTACTTACCGTAGAGAATTATAAAGAAGTATTTGATTTCCCTGTAAAAGATTACTATCAAAAATTAGGTTTTGATTTTAACGAAGAGCCCTTTGAAAAAGTTGGAACAGAATTTATTAAAGAATATAATGACAAACATTTTATTTGTAAACTACACATAGGTATTGATAGCCTGATTAAAAAACTAAATAAAAATGGTTATGATCAATTTGTGTTATCAGCAAGAGAAGAAACTAAACTAATTGAAGATCTTAAACATTATGGTATTAATAATCATTTTAGAGAAGTTTCCGGCTTAAATAATCATTATGCAAAAGGAAAAATTACTATAGGAAAAAGATTAATGGAGCGAAATGGAATTATTCCGAAAAATTGTTTACTGATTGGTGATACCCTTCATGATGCAGAAGTGGCAGCAGAACTAAAGGTTGATTGTCTTTTAATAGCTAACGGACATCATTCTTATAATAAACTAAAACAAATCGATGTTCCGGTTTTTAATTCCATAACCGAATTAGAAAATTATTTATTTAGGTAAGCTCTAAAAATCCAAATTTCTGCGTTATACAATTTTTTCAAAACACTTACTTCGACAAGCTCAGCACATCGCATTTACATAAGTAAACTCGAGCTTTGAAAAAATTGAAAGCTTGATATGAATTTTTAAAAGCTACCTTTAGATAGTTTTAAAAGCTCAATTTCATAAACAATTATTGAACGGGCAGGTATTTTATTCATATCACCTAATAAACCATGTGCTCTGTATGGTGGCATAATTAATCTGGCTTTATCTCCCTGATGCATTAGTAAAATCCCTTCCTCAAGGCCAGGTTCCACACCACCATGACCTATAGCAAAGGTTTTTGCACCCAAAGAATCAGAGGAATAACACAAAGTACCATCAAGTAAAGATATTTTATAGTTCAACAAAGCTACTTGTCCTATTTTAGACTTTGATCCTGAACCTTTTTCATAAATCATATACCATAAGCCTGTTTTGGTAGACTCCATCTCCCAATTCCTTCTTTTAGCAAAACTTTCAATTCGCTCAGCATCCAGCGTTGCCAAATAACGATTGGCTGCTTCCAGCGATTTATCATAATTGTCCAGTTCCTTTTTTGTAAGATGTTTTCTTGTTTTTTTCTTATCGTTGCAATTAGAAAACACAATAGAAACAGCTAAAAGAAAAATTAGAATGTATGTTTTATTCATTACTACTGTCTTTATTTTTGAGTGGTAAGTTATTAATTTACAGTCTACAGTCCATACTGCCAATTGGAAACTGGAGACTGTGAACTACCGACTAAATATATTCTTTAATACGTGCAATATTTTCACTCATAGAGGATACATTATTTTTTAGTTTTGCTTTTTTATGTCCTTTTGATATTTTTTCAATAATGAAACGAATTCATCCAGGGTTTTATTTAACGATTTATATGATTTTCCGCCTGCAGCATTTCTATGCCCACCTCCATTATAATGTTTCCGTGCAAATAAATTCACATCAAATTGATTATTTGATCTAAAGGAAACTTTTATAGAATCATCTTTTTCAGTAAATAGGGCAGAAAAATTCACATCATTTATTGAAAGCGGCAAATTAACATGACCTTCAGAATCACCATCCTGGTAATTAAACTTTTCCTGATCTTCTTTTGAAAGAACAATAAAAGCTGATGAATATTCAGGATAAAACTGCATACCATTATACAATGAATTACCCAGCAGTTTCAATCGGTTATATGAAAAAGTATCGTATACATTTTTAATTACCTTTTCCTTACTACCACCTGCTTTAATTAATTTGGCTACTACTTCAAATGTCCTTGGTTTTTCTGAATTATGGTGGAAAAGACCCGTATCAGTAATAATTCCGGTTAAAATACTTTCAGCAAAATCACTATTTATATAATTTATTTCACCCATCTCAGAAATTACTTCATAAACCAACTCGGATGTAGAACTTACAGAAGTATCAGAAATTTCTATATCAGCAAAACCTGTTGGTTGTGGATGGTGGTCTATCATTATTTTACGTGCTTTTGTTACCTTTTCGGCAACAGCTACCTTTGCAATTCTTTTCAAATCATTAAAATCACAATAAAAAATAAGATCTGCATTTTTTATAAATATGGAAGCCTCATCAGCTTGTTCTTCAAAATTGATGATTTGGTCTGCGGCAGGTATCCATTTTAAAAAATCCGGAAAATCATTAGGCATAATAACAACAGGATGTTTTTCTTTATTTTTTAAATAATGAAATAATCCTAGTGAACTTCCAATAGCATCACCATCCGGGTTAACATGGCCAAAAATAACTATATTTTTACTTCCTGCTATTATTTTTTTCAGCGCTAAAGCTTGTTCTTTAATATCAATATCCATACTTTTAGATAATTGCTAATTCTTTATTTGATAACATAGGTTAACATACCTACTTAATCTCCTGAATGAGAAATTTTATGATATTCAAACTTGTCCAAACTATTTATACAAGGTCTCAAAGATAACATTATCAATTGAATTTTTGATTTTTAAATTAATGCATATATTTGCGGTCAATTTTAATTTTAGTAATTGGTAAGACCAAAAAACTAATTACTAATTAACTAATTACTTATTTATGTCAGATAATAAAACTTTTACAATGATTAAGCCATGTGCCGTTAAAAACGGTCATATTGGTTCTATTTTAGCAAAGATAAACGAATCAGGATTTCGTATTGTAGCTATGCGAATGACACGCTTAAGTATTTCTCAGGCACAGGCATTTTACGGAGTTCATAAAGAACGTCCTTTTTTCAATGATCTAGTTGAATTCATGTCATCCGGACCAGTTGTTGCTGCTATTTTAGAAAAAAATAATGCAGTTGAAGACTATCGTAAACTAATTGGTGCTACTAACCCTGAAAATGCTGAAGAAGGTACAATTAGAAAAGCATTTGCTG
>Ga0164315_10000668_pt1 | contig 24422 bp, 22 predicted proteins | sample GuaBasSedimGuay6_FD_113737 | JGI IMG/M metagenome (GOLD analysis project Ga0164315, IMG submission 113737) | Subseafloor sediment microbial communities from Guaymas Basin, Gulf of California, Mexico - Guay6, Core 4569-2, 0-3 cm | ecosystem: Environmental > Aquatic > Marine > Hydrothermal vents... | reverse complement strand
CTATCAATCACCAAAAATGGACATCACCTGTTTATTTATGGCGAAGCAAGACTAAACGCTTAGACAGAAGGGGATCTTTATTTTATTTCTTAACTTTCTGCTGCACCAAAGCCTTTCGCCACCAGATCGAGAAATAGCCTAATCCACTAGCGACCGTTGTCGCCAAAACAACGTAAATTAGTGCATCAATCAAGCCCGCCGGAAGTTGCACAAAGCCGCGATCAAATATGACTAAAACAATCAGCACGATCTGAGCCACCGTATTAACTTTGCTGATCAACGTTGGCTCGCCCATAAAGGGGCCAAACAGGTGATGGTAAATGGCCGCGCCGGCAACGATTACAATATCGCGCAAAATAACCACCCAAATAAGCCAGACAGGGATTAATCCCAGCCAGCCGCTCACCACATAACAGGTCACCAATAGCAGTTTGTCCGCTATTGGGTCGAGCAGAGATCCAAGCCGGCTTGTCCAGCCAAAGTGTTTCGCCAAATAGCCATCAATTCCATCCGACACTGCTGCAACCATGAACAGATATAGCGCCAGATCAAACCTTCTATCTATTAGAAGCAGCGCAACAGGCACCACCAGAATAATTCTCAGGAAACTTATTGCATTAGGTATATCGCGAGCTCTCAGCTTCATGGCCGTATCTGATAAAACAATTCCCCCTCCTGATCTTCCGCGTCAGAGGTTATCAGGAACAGGCGCTCTACTGAATCCAGTGCCCGGCGTAGCGCCTGCTTATCCCCTTTTATCGTCAGGCTGAGCTGAGCACTTTCGCCGCTAAGTTCACGCCACTCAACCGTCTCAATCAGGGAGAGTGCTTTTATACGATTCGTAAGCCAGACAAAATCATCGAGTCCTTTTATCCCCGACACGCGCAACTCATATTGCTCTATCTCCTTTTGTGCCGCGCCAATCACGTAACGCTCGGCAAGCAGGTCAAAAGTGCCATCAATACCCAGTGCTAATGCCTCTGAGGCTGATTTTGCCTCGTCACGCCAATGAGCCACATCACCCTGCTGGTAGAGCGTCCATTCCACCTGCCAGCGAGAGCCACTTTTTTTCAGTAACCGGCCACTCAATATTGTATCTGCACCGTAACGGGTTGATGCCTGAGCGATTCTATCGTCGAAATTCCCCCAAATATCATTGAAAGAAATGGCACTCTGATCGACTAAATCCATCAATGGCAACAATAGCGGTAACCCTCGTTTTTCAGCCGCCTTTTGAAAAAAGGCCGTTAATCTAGGATGGTTTTCTGACTCAAGTAGATAGCGTTTAGCGCCTCCGTCAACAGCAACCCAAGCCAAAATAGAGGGCCGCTCCTCAGACCAGACCTCAATGCCGGCAGCGTTTAGCGCCTCATTTAGTGCAAATGAATCAAATCGCACAAGCAACTTCCGCTGAGGTGACTCCCCACTAGCCACACCATCCTCACGGTAACTGTATTGCCGGACATAGCGCGGGCCACTTTTTATGAGCTCCTGAATGGCTGCCTCACTTCTTATATCTCTGCGACCTGTAACTTTCACCAAAATATCAGCCAGAGCTAAGCGAATCGCACCATTCCGATCTTCTGGACTCTGGCTCGCAACCTCAACTTCCGAAACATACAAATCTTTAACTTCCACAGCTGCTGAACTGACTGCCCACACAGCCAAAAAGACCAGATACAAAAACCGCACACCACTCTCCTTAAACCAGACAATTTGTAACCATATCATAACCCCAACATCCGGCAAATCTGATACAATTGCCACCCATTTTCAAAACTGTTCTGGAATTGCCTTGACCGATAATAGAGAGTCTCTTAGCTATAAAAGTGCTGGTGTCGACATCAATGCGGGTAACGAGCTGGTGGACAGGATAAAACCGATCGCGGCCAGGACTCGCATTCCTGGTGTGATGTCTGGCCTTGGTGGCTTTGGCTCCATGTTTGAGTTGCCACTCGACCGCTATAAACAGCCCGTTCTTATTTCTGGCACGGACGGCGTGGGTACGAAGTTAAAACTGGCGACGATGATGGACAAACACGATACCATCGGCATCGATCTGGTTGCCATGTGTGTCAATGACATCATCGTTCAAGGTGCTGAACCACTCTTTTTCCTCGACTATTTCGCTTCGGGCAAACTCGATATCGACGTTGCCACCCATGTTATCGAAGGGATTGGCAAAGGCTGTGAACTCTCTGGCGCTGCGTTGGTTGGCGGTGAGACTGCGGAGATGCCGGGAATGTACGCTGATGGCGACTATGATCTTGCCGGTTTCTGTGTCGGTATCGCCGAAAAAGAGAACGTCATTGATGGCAGTAAGGTCAGCGAAGGGGATTGCCTTATTGGCCTCGCCTCATCTGGCCCTCATTCCAATGGCTACTCATTAATCAGGAAGGTTTTAGAGCATTCCAACAGCTCGCTCGACCAGCCATTCGCGGGTCAAACGCTCGGCGAAACACTATTAGCGCCGACTCGAATTTATGTGAAACCACTCCTTGAGCTTATTGCAAAACAGCCAGTTCATGCGCTTGCCCACATTACAGGCGGCGGCATCACCGAGAATCTTCCTCGCGTTCTTCCCGATGAATTAGGCGCCAATATTGACCTGAGCAGCTGGAATAAACCGGCCATTTTTGACTGGCTTCAAGAAGAGGGAAACATTGCTGAAGATGAGCTATTACGTACCTTCAACTGCGGCATAGGTATGCTTATCTGCATTCCTGCCGAAACAAAAGAAGCGACTATTCAGCAACTGGAAGCTGCCGGTGAGACTGCTTTCTGCATCGGCCGAATCACCCCACGTGGTGATGGTGAACAGGTCACCTATTCCCGTAGTTGATATGCCATTAAAGATTGTCGTCCTGTTATCCGGGGAAGGAACGCTGCTACAGTCTTTTATTAACCGGCAACAGAGCGGCCTGCCCATCGAGATTGTCGCAGTTATTAGTAACCGTCCAAATGTAGGCGGCTTGGCGCGAGCACAAAAAGCGGAAATCCCGGCGCACGAAATTGACCACAAGCTATTCCCTGACCGGCCGACTTTTGAAGCTGCTTTGATAAAACTGATCGATTTCTACAAGCCAGACCTGATCGTTTTAGCCGGATTCATGCGGATTTTGGGCGAACAGTTTGTCGATCACTACCAAGGCAAACTAATCAACATTCACCCCGCCCTGCTTCCAAAATACAAAGGGCTCGACACACACCGCCGCGCAATTGAGGCCGGCGATACTGAGCATGGCAGCAGCGTACACCTCGTCACTAGCGAACTTGATGGCGGTCCCGTCATTGCACAAATAAAACTACCCATCCTCCCCGGGGATACCGCTGAAACACTTACTGAGCGGACGAAGCAGAAAGAGCACCTGCTCTACCCAGAGGTGCTCCGCTGGATTGCTGAAAAGAGGCTTGTTCTGGCTACCGGCACCCCCTGCTGCGATGGTGCTCCACTTAAATCTCCAGTTATTCTGGAGCCCGACAGCGAAGGATAGCGTGAAAGCGGCCAGGCAAATGAACCTCAATATTCCATCTTTCCGGTCGGCTATTGCGGAACAGATTGCGCCGCTTGCCCTTCTTTTTTGCCTGCTATTCTTCTCCGCACACACTGCCGCAGAAATCCCTCTCTTCTCTGCTGAATACCGATTAGCGCGCGGAGCCATTCCCATCGCAACGGTAAACCTGTCTCTTCAACGACACGATGAGGGTTTTCTATTCGAATCAAAAACCGAACCTGTTGCACCCCTTTCATGGATTCGCGAAGACCTTGTTATTGAGCAAAGTGTCTGGCATTACCACAACCAGCTCCCGCGCCCAACTCACTATCGCTATAAACGCTCAAATCGCAACAGCCTGCACGAGGTCGAGGTTAGATTTGACTGGAATAAACAAACCCTTCACACCACAACAAATGGTAACTCGTGGAAAATGGCTCTAGCCGAGAAAACACTAGACAAAGCAGTTGTCCAGCTCGCTTTGATGGAATCTCTATCAAAAGGGACGATGCAAAACAGCTACTCTGTTGCTGATGGTGGTCGCCCCAAAAACTACCGCTTTTCCGCGACGGGGAACGAACTTCTAAATAGCGAGCTCGGAACTGTTAAAACAATCAGAATAAATCGCAGCAAAGCGGGAAAACAGTCTGACACAACACTTTGGCTAGCACCCAGATTGAATTATTTACCCATTAGAATCGACAAAACACGAAATGGCGCCGTCTATTCCATGACGATCACCAGGCTATCCATGCCGCAATAAAAAGAACCTCTGGTCTCGGTGGTTACTTCAGAAAATATCAACGTTACTCTCGGGCAACTCCATCGGTTTCAACTCGCCTTTTTCAACCAGCTGCTCATAATAGGCCACACTATTTCGACCATGATTCTTTGCATAATAGAGCGCTCTATCTGCCTGCTCAATTATCGAACTGATCGGTAAACTTGCATCAACCTCAGTCACGCCAAGGCTAACCGTCACCTCTCCCACCTGCGGAAACAGGTTTGCCTGAACCCTCTCTCTAAAACGCTCAAGCACCGCATTCGCGTGCTTCGGCAAAACATTGACCAGGATAACGGCAAACTCCTCACCTCCATACCTGAAAAGATAGTCAGAGTGGCGAAAAGTCGCCTCCATAAGACGCGCGAAAGAGAGCAACACCTCATCTCCGTGCAGATGGCCATAGGTATCATTAACTTTTTTAAAGTGATCGATATCAAGCATTGCAAAAAAGGAGCACTGATCGTGATCCTGCTGGCGACGATAAATATTGGCTAAATCCAGGTGAACTTGCGCCATTGTTCGATCAAAAGCCTGGCGATTCAATAAACCCGTTAAAGCATCTCGCTCACTTTGCATCAGTAAAAGATTCAGATTTCCAAAAATAGTTGCGAGATTGCCGATCAAGTTTCGCGCATCCTCTCTATAGCTGTAGCCTTCGAGAACAATCAGGACATGAACCCCCAGTAACCCTTTAACCGGCTGAATCAGCCTTTTTTTATCGTTTGGAAGCGCTCTCTCTACAGCCAGTCCCAACTTAACCGCCTGTCCACCGCCTTCGAGACTATCTAATGTCTGAGTAGGCGCCTCTGGATCGAGTAGATTGATTAACTTTATCGTAGAAGGAGCCTGCTCAAGCCGTGGATACCCTCCATCTTCACCTTTGAGCTCGTACAAAACATACGACTCAGGAGAAAACAGTTTCTGCAGGATTTCTGCCAAACATTTGCAGAGTGAGAACTGGTCTCTCCTTGAGGTGAGCTCTTCTGCCAAATAACGGCATAATGATTTATCTTCTGCCACAGCTAGGTTAATCATCGACTAAAACCCTGTTTTTTTAAATGGTTTAACATATCAACCTGACATCAGTTTGGCAAGGCCGTCATTTAAGCTTTAGGCAGCGTAACCCCTTGTTGCCCCTGATATTTCCCGCCTCTATCACGGTAAGATGTGCCGCAGATCTCATCTGACTCAAAAAAGAGCATTTGGGCAACCCCTTCGTTGGCATAAATCTTTGCCGGCAGCGGTGTAGTGTTCGAAAACTCCAGCGTTACATGACCTTCCCACTCGGGCTCCAGCGGTGTGACATTAACGATAATCCCACAGCGGGCATACGTTGATTTGCCGAGGCAGATCGTCAAAACACTACGGGGAATTCTAAAGTACTCAACGGTACGCGCTAACGCAAAAGAGTTTGGAGGAATAATGCAAACATCTGACTTGATATCGACAAAACTCCCCTCATCAAAGTTCTTAGGATCAACAATGGCAGAGTTAATGTTCGTAAATATCTTAAACTCATCAGAACAGCGAACATCGTAACCATAACTCGATGTACCGTAAGAGATAATTCTTCCCTCCTCATTTTCCCGGCATTGCCCCGGCTCGAAAGGCGCAATCATCCCTTCATCTCCCGCCATACGGCGAATCCAGTGATCTGATTTAATACTCATATTAATTATTTTCGATAACGATGTTGGGAAACAAACCACTGAAATCTTTTGATTTCAGTGCCAATTTTGCAGAAACTTTTCGTGCGATTTCGCGATAAATGGCCGCCACTCGCCCATCGGGGTCTGCAGAGACAGAGGGGTTTCCGCTATCTGCATTCTCACGGATCGAAATATCCAGCGGTAACGCGCCTAATAGATCAACGCTGTATTTCTCTGCCATAAAGGCACCGCCACCTTTACCGAAAATAGACTCTTCATGTCCGCACTCGCTACAAATATGGATGCTCATATTCTCGATCACGCCAATCACCGGAATTTCAACGCGCTCAAACATTTTTAGCGCCTTCTGTGCATCCAGCAGCGCAATATCCTGAGGTGTCGTCACAATCACTGCGCCACTAACAGGAACTTGCTGAGACAAGGTCAGCTGTATATCTCCTGTTCCCGGTGGCAGGTCAATAATCAGGTAATCCAGATTATCCCAGTTTGTCTCATTCAGAAGCTGCTGCAATGCGCCCACAACCATCGGCCCACGCAGTATCAGCGGCGTCTCTTCATCCACCATGAATCCAACAGACATGCATTGAATGCCGTAAGCCACTTTAGGTTCGATGGATTTCCCATCACGACTATCGGGCTTACCGGAAAGACCAAACATTTGCGGGATGCTGGGACCGTAAATATCTGCATCCAGCAGCCCGACTCTTGCACCTTCTGTAGACAGGGCCAAAGCAAGATTGACGGACGTTGTCGATTTACCGACGCCACCTTTACCCGAAGCAACAGCAATGATGTTTTTAACGCCGGGCATCGGCTTCAGATTCTTTTGAACCGTATGCGAGATAATTTTAAAGTCGATATCGACAAAAACACTGCTGACACCTGGTAAGGCTGTGATTTTTTCTTTTAACACCCCGACCATCGCCTCTTTTATACCCGCTGCAGGATATCCCAAAACGATTTTCACGCTAACACTACTGCCATCAATCTCAATTGATTTGATCGATTTAGAAGTCACCAAATCCTCTTCTGTATACGGATCAATGTATGTCTTTAACTGCGCCTCGATGCCAGCCCGATCGATACCTGCCATGTTCAAATTCCCCTACAAAACAAAACCATAAAAAATAACGGGTTACGACCCCGTTGCTTAACCGCCTCATTGTACACATTTTGAGATTAACACGCCCCATAACTTCATGTACCCATCGCTCTATGAGATAATGTGCTGTTATTTTATCGAACCCATTCAACCTGTTATCGGAAACATGCCAGAAAACAAACGAAAAATCCTTGTCACCAGCGCTCTCCCTTATGCAAATGGCCCGATCCATATTGGCCATCTGGTTGAATATCTTCAAACCGATATCTGGGTTCGTTTCCAAAAGCAGCGCGGTCATGATTGCCATTACGTCTGTGCCGACGATACCCACGGCACACCCATTATGCTCAAAGCACAGCAAGAGGGCATTTCGCCCGAAGAACTGATTGCCAAAGTGGGCAAAGAACATCTGGCCGATTTTATCGAATTTAACATCGAGTTTGATATCTACCACAGCACCCACTCGGAAGAGAATCGTCATTTTGCAGAACTGATCTATACCCGCCAGCGTGACGCAGGACATATCGAGTCAAAAAACATCACCCAGGCCTACGATCCCGTCAAAAAGATGTTTCTCCCCGACCGCTTCATTAAAGGTGACTGCCCCAAGTGCGACGCAACCGACCAGTACGGTGACAACTGCGAAGTTTGTGGCGCCACTTACGCGCCAACGGATCTTAAAAATGCGGTGTCTGCCATTTCCGGAGAAAAACCGGTCGACCGCGATTCGGTTCACTACTTCTTCAAACTCAGTCATTACACCGAAATGCTTAAGAGCTGGATTCATGCCGGCCATCTACAGCCCGAGGTGGCCAATAAACTCAATGAATGGCTCGAAGGCGGATTGCAGGAATGGGATATTTCTCGCGATGCCCCCTACTTTGGCTTTGAAATTCCTGATGCGCCCGGTAAGTTCTTTTATGTCTGGCTCGACGCACCAATCGGTTACATTGCCAGCTTTAAAAAACTTTGCGAGGAAAAGGGACTCAACTTCGATGAGTACTGGAATCCCGACAGCAAAACAGAGCTTTATCACTTTATCGGTAAAGATATTATCTACTTCCACGGGCTCTTCTGGCCGGCAATGCTTGAAGGCGCTGGATTTAGAACGCCCAGTGCCATTTTTGCACACGGTTTCCTGACCGTTAACGGCGAGAAAATGTCCAAATCACGCGGTACATTCATTAAAGCCCGTACCTATCTTGACCATTTGAACCCCGAATACCTGCGCTATTACTTTGCCGCCAAACTCAATGGCAGCATCGAAGATCTCGACCTCAATTTTGAAGATTTTGCACAGCGCGTTAACTCAGACCTGGTTGGCAAAGTGGTCAATATTGGTAGCCGCTGTAGTGGTTTTATTAAAAAACGCTTTGATGACATGTTGTCAGCCGAATGCGCAGAACCACAACTCTTCCAGGAATTTGTTGCTGCAAATGAATCAATCGCAGCCCTTTACGAAGGCCGCGACTACGGCAAAGCGATGCGCGAAATCATGGCGCTTGCCGATCGGGCTAACCAGTACATTGATGAAAAACAGCCCTGGGTTGTGGCCAAACAGGAAAACAGCGACGCGGAACTGCAGGCTATTTGCAGCGTTGGGCTAAATCTTTTCAGGCTTTTGGTTGCCTACTTAAAACCGGTCCTGCCTAAGCTTGCAGAAGCAGCCGAGCAATTCCTAAACATCGAGTCGCAGCCCTGGCCAGCCGGTGCTACACCACTCTGCAACCATAAAATCAATAAATTCAAACCACTCATGATCCGTGTGGAGCTCGATAAGATTGAAAAAATGGTCGATGCATCAAAAGAAACTTTAACAACCACACCAGTAAAGGCCAAAAAACCGTCCAAACCTTCAGTCGAACCGGTTGCTGAAACCATCGAATTTGATGACTTTGCCAAAATCGATCTCAGAATTGCAGAAATCGTTGAGGCAAAGCATGTTGAAGGGGCCGACAAACTGCTCCAGCTGACCGTTGATATCGGCGGCGAAACACGCAACGTCTTTGCCGGCATTAAGGCCGCCTATAGTCCGGAGGATCTCATTGGCAAATTAACCGTTGTGGTCGCCAATTTACAGCCAAGGCAAATGCGTTTTGGCCTTTCGGAAGGAATGGTGCTTGCGGCAGGACCTGGCGGCAAAGAACTATGGATTTTAGAGCCCCATTCAGGCGCACAACCTGGAATGCGCGTAAAGTAGACAGCGCCATATTCAAATCTGATCTGTTGAAATAACCAGATCGGTTTGTGATGCGGTGCAGCGCACTCTAAAATAGACATTACTAAACGATATATAAAATAAGGTTTTTATTACTTAAACCGATATGCAAGAATACCTACTCATCCTCGTCAGCACGATACTGGTTAACAATTTCGTGCTGGTCAAATTTCTAGGTTTGTGCCCCTTTATGGGTGTCTCTCGCAAGCTGGAAACGGCTATGGGAATGGGGCTTGCCACAACGTTTGTGCTAACGCTCTCATCGGTTTGTAGCTATCTTACCTACGAATATTTGCTGCTCCCTCTAGGTCTTGAGTACCTTAGAACCATCGCTTTCATCGTCGTAATTGCCGTTGTTGTACAGTTCACCGAAATGGTTGTTCATAAGACCAGCCCGATGCTATACAAAGTGCTCGGTATTTTTCTACCGCTCATCACAACCAACTGTGCCGTGCTCGGTGTCGCGCTACTTAATCTTCAAAAGCAGCACGGCTTCATGCAGTCTGCTCTCTATGGATTTGGTGCTGCCATTGGTTTTTCTCTGGTGTTAGTTTTGTTCGCCTCGCTTCGCGAGCGAATCGACGTCTCTGATGTACCCGCACCCTTTAAAGGCAACTCTATTGCGCTGATTACAGCCGGCCTGATGTCTCTCGCCTTCATGGGCTTTGCCGGTTTGGTAAAAGGGTAGTTACCTTTATGACCGCCATCATCACAATATGCCTCCTGTTTGCCCTGTTTGGGCTGCTGCTTGGCTTTTCATCGATTCGTTTTCGGGTGGAAGGCGACCCGATTGCTGACCAGATCGATGCGGTACTCCCTCAGACACAATGTGGACAGTGCAGCTACCCTGGCTGCCGCCCATACGCTGAAGCGATCGCAGCGGGCGAAGCCGATATCAACCAATGCCCACCAGGCGGTGAAGAGGGAATCCTGCAACTTGCTGATTTACTCGGCGTCGAAGCCAAGCCTCTCAACGCTGAGAATGGTATTGAAAAACCACCGATGGTTGCGATCATCGATGAACAAGTCTGTATCGGCTGCACCAAATGCATACAAGCTTGCCCTGTTGATGCCATCCTCGGTGCTGCAAAATTGATGCATACGGTCATCGAAAAAGAGTGTACCGGCTGCGAGCTCTGCGTTGCACCCTGTCCTGTTGACTGTATTGATATGGTTCCCATTGAAGAGACGGTCATCACCTGGAAATGGCCCCTGCCTTCGGCGCGCTCCACGACGGAGAAGGCCGCATGAAACATCGACTATGGGATTATAATGGCGGACTGCATCTAATCGGCCACAAATCGCTATCCAACACCAGGAAACCGCTAGCAGCAACAATCCCCAAAGAGCTGATTATTCCGCTATCACAGAGTATTGGTCATCCCGCTGAGCCGATCGTTGCCCAAGGCCAGCGCGTCTTAAAAGGTGAAAAGATTGCGCAATCCGTTGGTGTTCTCAGTGCAAGCGTTCATGCCTCCAGTTCAGGGATTGTCCGTGAAATTACCGAAGTAGTTGTCCCGCATCCATCAGGACTAAAAGCCAGTTGCATTGTGATCGATACCGATGGGCTGGATGAAGAGGCACCCTCTTCAGGCCTTGTGCAATACGAGAAACTGCCCCCTTCTGCTTTGGTCAGCATTATCCAGGATGCCGGGGTTGTTGGCCTCGGTGGCGCCGCATTTCCGAGCTCGATCAAGTTAAACCCTGGCGCCAACCGCACTATTAAGACCCTGATTCTTAACGGCGCCGAGTGCGAACCCTACATCACCTGCGATGACATGCTGATGAGGGATCAGGCTCTCGCGGTAATTGAAGGTGCCAGAATCATTCTTCACACACTTGGCATCAAGCACTGCCTGATTGGTGTTGAAGATAACAAACCAGAAGCAATTCAGGCACTAAAAAAGGTCTGCGATGAGCTTGTCTACCGGAACATTGATGTGGTTGAGGTTCCAACACTCTATCCCACTGGCGGGGAAAAACAGCTCATCAAAATCCTCACCGGTGATGAGATCCCTGTCGGAAAAATTCCGGCTGATATTGGCATTGTCTGCCACAACGTTGGAACCGCCACCGCCATTTTTCAGGCTGTTATGGGTGGAAAGCCACTTATCTCCCGCCTGATTACTGTTACCGGAAATGGCATTCATCAACCGCAAAACCTTGAGGTCCCGATTGGCACACCTATTCGTGACCTGATTGCGCAATGCGGTGGTTATACCGATGATGCAGCACGCTTGGTCATGGGTGGCCCAATGATGGGTTTTGCACTCCCCAACGACGACATTCCCGTTGTTAAAGCAACCAACTCTATTCTTGTCCTGGCTCAGGCCGACCTTCCTGCATCCAAACAGTCGTTACCCTGCATCCGCTGTGGAAAGTGCGCAGAAGTTTGCCCCATGGACCTGCTCCCTCAACAACTCTATTGGTACGGCCGGGCTAAAAATAACGAGAAGGCTCAAGCCTATAACCTTTTCGATTGTATCGAGTGCGGTAGTTGTGACGTTGTCTGCCCAAGCCATATTCCGCTTGTCCAATATTTTCGAGCAACCAAAAGCGCTGTTCGTACCGCCAATAACGAACAACAAAAAGCCGACAATGCTCGCCAACGTAACGATGCCCACCTACTCAGACTTGAACAGGCTAAAGCAGAACGCGCAGAACGCTCTCGTAAAAAGAAAGCTCAACTAGAAGACAGAAAAAAGAGCAAAGAAACCATAGATGCCTCTGTCGAACGCGCCAAAAACAAAAAGATGGCGCGCACCCAAGAGAGCACCAACAGCAGCGATACCACTCTGGAAAACAAAAGTTAATGGATTTTTCAACCGCCATCTCACCCCATATCAAGCCTAGAAACCGCGTCGATAAAATGATGCTGCAGGTCCTTCTTGCGCTGATTCCTGGTGCACTGGCGATGATCTGGTTTTTTGGCTGGGGTATTTTATTTAACCTGCTTGTCGCATCTGCAACCGCTATCGCTTGTGAAGCACTGATTCTAAAGCTTCGCAACAAACCAGTCCGCTCCACCCTCTGTGACTTAAGCGCGCTACTAACCGGCATTCTTCTTGCCCTCGCCCTACCACCACTCGCCCCCTGGTGGCTTGCTTTTGTCGGCACAGCCTTTGCCATCATTATTGCCAAACAGCTGTATGGAGGGCTGGGCTATAACCCTTTCAATCCCGCTATGATCGGCTATGTTGTCTTGCTGATCTCTTTTCCGCAGCAGATGACCGCCTGGATCCCACCTTCCACAATTGCCGCAACACCCTCATTTCTGGAAAGCTTACAGCTGCTGCTTGGCCTGATCCCAGAATCGCTCAATATAGACGCAATGACCATGGCAACCCCGCTCGATACAATGAAGACCGAGCTGGGGATCAACCGAACAACCGGTGAAATCATGGATAATGAGCTCTTTGGGACTTTTGGTGGTACAGGTTGGGAGTGGATCGCTAATGCTTACCTGCTGGGTGGTATCTGGTTAATTTATAAGCGCGTTATCAGCTGGCATATACCTGTAGCATTGCTGTTTGGCCTGACCACGATCTCCTTTATTTTTTTTCTAACCGGCCCCGACAGTCATCCCTATCCGTTTTTTCACCTGTTTAGTGGTGCCATTATGCTCGGTGCATTTTTCATTGCCACCGACCCCGTCACCGCCTCGACAACACCCAAAGGGCGACTAATTTACGGCTTCCTGATCGGCCTTCTCATTTATATTATCCGCTCCTATGGTGGCTACCCCGATGCCGTCGCCTTTGCCGTTCTCATCATGAATTTAACCGTTCCACTGATCGACTACTACACTCAGCCTAGGGTGTTTGGCCACGCAAGCGAGAACAATCATGAGCAATAGCCGCCAAATTACCGCAGCAGCGATTATTCTCGGACTCTTTTCACTTGCTGGGACCGGCTTAGTCAGCATCACGCACAATGCAACCAAAGAGCGAATTGCCGCCAATGAACGCGCTGTTCTCCTCGATCGGCTCAACGCCATCTTGCCGCCACAGCTCTACGACAACGACATCGTTGAAGATACCCTTAAAACCACAAGCCAAGAGTATTTAGGAAGCAATAAGCCCGTGACAGTTTATCGTGCTCGCAGTCAAGGAAAACCTATTGCCGCTGTTTTAACACCGGTTGCACCCGATGGTTATAACGGCAACATTCAACTTCTCGTTGCTGTTCTCTATGATGGAACAGTCGCAGGTGTCCGGGTAATTTCACATCACGAAACACCAGGGCTCGGTGATGCAATCGAAGAATCACGCAGTGATTGGGTCTTTAATTTCAATGGCCGCTCACTCAAAAACCCCAAAGCCAAAAATTGGCAAGTCAAGCGAGATGGTGGCTTATTCGATCAGTTCACCGGGGCAACCATTACCCCTCGCGCCATTGTCAAAGCGGTCTATAGAACGCTTCTCTTTTTCTCCGAAAACAGAGAAAAGCTGTTTGCCGCCAGTGAATCCCCTAAAAAAAGTGAGGCAGAATCATGAGCGGACGAAATTACGGTAAAGTTTGCCGGGATGGCTTATGGAACAACAATCAGGCACTCGTCGCTCTGCTCGGCATGTGCCCACTACTCGCTGTCAGCAACACCTTAATGAATGGCCTGGGGCTCGGACTCGCCACCACCCTTACACTAATCTGCTCAAATACCATCATCTCCCTGATTCGCAAGCAGGTTCCCGATGAAGTCAGACTGCCCGTTTTCGTTCTCATTATCGCCTCGGTTGTGACTATTATTGAGCTCTGCATGAATGCCTATTTTCATGAGCTTTACAAAATACTCGGTATCTTTATCCCCCTAATCGTCACAAACTGCGCCATCATTGGTCGCGCCGAAGCATTCGCCTCAAAAAACCCTTTAGACCTCGCTGCACTTGATGGCCTGATGATGGGGCTTGGCTTCACCAGCGTCCTCGTTCTACTCGGTGGCCTGCGCGAACTCATTGGTTCGGGCACATTGTTTGCGCAAATACACCTGATGCTAGGAGAGGCCGCAACAGGCTGGGAGCTAACAATTATTGATGACTACAGTGGCTTCTTGCTGGCTATATTGCCGCCTGGTGCATTTATTGGTCTTGGCTTAATTATCGCCGTTAAAAATATCATCGATTCTCGCCAGCCACAAAAATCCAGCCCAAAAGAAGAGGCCGCCACTTTCGCCCCACAAACAGAGAACATATGAATCGCGAAAAGCGGCTACAAATTTTTGAGAAGCTCTCCGAGGCCATTCCAGAACCCAAAACAGAGCTTAACTACACAAGCACCTTTGAACTACTGATTGCCGTTATCCTCTCTGCTCAGGCAACCGATAAAGGGGTTAACAAAGCGACAGCCAAACTTTATTCCATTGCCAACAGTCCTGAGGCTATTTTTAATCTCGGTGAAGAAGGGCTAAAAGAGCAGATCAAAACCATTGGCCTCTACAACGCTAAAGCGGCCAATATCATCAAAACCTGCCGGTTGCTAATCGACAAACATCAGTCTCAAGTACCGCAAACTCGTGAAGCACTCGAAGCGCTACCCGGTGTTGGCCGTAAAACCGCCAATGTCATCCTCAATACCGCCTTTGGCCAACCCACTATCGCGGTTGATACCCACATCTTCCGAGTCGGCAACCGTACTCGCATCGCTACCGGAAAAGATGTTCTGGAAGTTGAAAAAAAACTCATCAAATCCGTTCCTGGGCAATTTTTACTTGATGCCCACCACCTGCTGATACTCCATGGTCGCTACACCTGCATTGCTCGGAAACCTCGCTGCGGTAGTTGCGTCATTGAATCTTTATGTGAATTTAAGGATAAAACTGAAAGCTAGCAATTAAAGTTATAAACGCTAGTCAATTAAACAATCATCAACTATGTTTACCTCAATCAGTTTCTGTTTTTAGAAGAAATCCGCTCAAATGTCGAAAATAGTCGAAGCCACTATCCAGCTGTCACTCAGTGAATCAATATCCGTGCTCTCAGTAAGTCGCGACATTGAAACGCTGCTAGGCTTTAAAAGCGCTGACTTTTTAAGCGGAAAAATATCCCTTTTAGACCGCCTCCATACAGGCGATCAAGATATTGCCAATACCCTTTTCTCTCCCAAAATAGATAAGCCTTCTGCAACTTTCAATATCAGACTAAGACATGCTGATGGTCTTATTCGCTGTATTAAAGGACATTACACAAAGTTGTATAACACCACTGACTCTAGCACAACTCTTGAGATGCTATTACAAGACGCTAAAAGCCTCGGTACAACGCTAAATAGCAGCCCGATTATGGCCAACTTTAAAGCCATAATGGAAAACACTGATGACTATATTTACTTCAAAGACCGAAATCATGTCTTTACTGGCGCAAGCCAAACGCTTGTACAACTAACATCTCCATCTGAACACTGGACGGATCTATTAGGGCAGACAGATTATGATGTTTTCCCAGAAAAACTAGCTGACATTTATTACGAATTAGAGAAACAAGTCTTTTCAGGCACAAAAATTGCCCATGAAGTGCAAAAAACCATTGATATAAAAGAGAGTGGCGGCTGGGTAGATAACCGAAAATACCCAATACAAAATGAAAGTGGCGACATTATTGGTCTGTTTGGTATTGCTAGAGACATTACCGAGCAAAAACGAAGCGAAGAGGTACTGCGTGCATTAGCAGAAACAAATTTTTCCCGAAAAGAGGATGTATTCAAAGAAATTGTTCGTCAACTAGCGACATCTCTTTGCATGCCTTACGCCATGATCGCTCTCATTAACACCGAAGACCCAATGCAAGCCGATACATTGGCCATTTGGGCCGGTGATGACTTTGCTGAGAATATCTCTTATCCCTTAAAAGGCAGCCCTTGCGAAAAGGTCACACAAGAGGGGGTCTGTTTTTATCCAGATAGTGTTCAATCCCTTTTTCCAGAAGATTATTGTCTTATTGACATGGGCGTGGAAAGCTACTTGGGCAGCCCTCTAAAAAACAACCAAAATGAGACGATTGGTATTATTAGCATCATGAGTGATAAGCCCATTAAGCATTCTTCTCAGATGACTTTATTATTCAAGACCCTTGCTACCAGAATAGCCATTGAATTAGAGCGTCAAATATCAGAAAAAAGGCTAAAACTATTAGACAAAGTTTTTCATGGCACACACGAAGCAATTGTCATCACAGACGCTGACAAACTCATTATTGATGTCAACCCTGCCTTTTCTACTATAACCGGCTACAGTCTTGAAGAGGCATTAGGTCAAAACCCCCACACACTTAAGACCTTGAATGGAGCAAAGTCTCAAGAGTATTTCGAGAAAATGCAGATGCTCGATGAAAATAATCACTGGCAAGGTGAAGCCTGGCATCATAGGAAAAACGGGGAAGCTTACGCAGAACGCCTAACCATCTCTGCCTTAAAAGATAACAAGGGCAATACGCTAAACTACGTAGGGATCTTCTCCGATATCACCTACAGCAAAGAGCAGCAAAAAGAGCTTGAATTCATGGCGCATTATGATGTTCTAACCAAGTTACCCAACCGGACTCTTTTTTATGATCGCTTCCTGCAGGCTGTCGCCCATAGCAAACGAACAAAAACCTTACTGGCTGTCTGCTTCCTGGATTTAGATAATTTCAAGCCTGTGAATGACATCTATGGCCATAATGTAGGCGACCAATTGCTAATAGAGGTAGCTCAGCGCATTAAAGCAAATATTAGAGAGGAAGATACCGTCTCTCGTCAGGGTGGCGATGAATTTACCCTGCTACTTGCTGAATTCGATCATGTTTATCAGTGTGAAGTGTTGCTATACCGTATTCTTGAAGCGGTGGCTGAGCCCTACATGATTGAGGAACAACACATCAACATTAGTGCCTCACTTGGAGCAACAGTTTACCCTCTGGATGACAGCGATATCGACACATTATTACGTCACGCTGACCAGGCGATGTATCAGGCTAAATTAGCTGGCAGGAATCGTTACTACCTGTTTAATGCCGAGCATGACCAACAAGTTAGTCTAAAACACCAACAGCTCGATGAAATTCAACAAGCTCTATCCAATAACGAGTTCGAGCTCTATTACCAACCCAAGGTCAATATGAAGAGCGGTGAGGTCTATGGTGTAGAAGCGGTGATCCGCTGGCTGCACCCTGAAAATGGGCTGACTCCACCTTTGGACTTTCTGCCCATTATTGAAGAGTCCATATTAGAAATACAACTTGGAGAATGGGTTATTTCGCAGGCATTAGAGCAGATTGCTCTCTGGAAAAAACAAGGCATATCACTTCAGGTGAGTGTGAATATTGCCTCCTACCACCTGCAGTCTGCCTCATTTACTAGTCAGCTTGAAACAGCTCTGCTAAAACAGCCTTCGGTAGACCCTGGCCACTTGCAGTTAGAGATTCTGGAAAGCAGCGCACTGGGGGATACGCAAATCATCAATAGTGTGATTAAGTTTTGCCAAGAGGTTTTGGGCGTTAAAGTAGCGCTTGATGACTTCGGCACCGGCTATTCCTCATTAACCCACCTCCGAAACCTGCCCGCAGAAACTATCAAGATAGATCAAACCTTTGTTCGCGACATGCTCGATGATCCTGATGACTGCGCCATCATTGATGGCATCATCGGTCTGGCTGATTCTTTCGATCGAGAGGTAATTGCCGAAGGAGTTGAGACAACCGAGCACGGCTTGATGCTGCTTTTGATGGGTTGTGATTACGCACAAGGTTACGGTATTGCCCGCCCGATGCCCGCCAGGGAGATTTCGGATTGGTTAAGTTCCTACAGGCCCAACGAAACCTGGTTAAACTGCGGTAATTTAGAGCCCTGTTATAAAGTCCGCCGCGTCCAGCAGCTCGGTCTCGCGGTAAAACGATGGGGAAATCACTTTGAAACGGCTATTCAATCAGCTCCAGACCAGTTACAAAGCTGGCCGATAATGGAGCAAACTAAATGTCCCTGTGGAAATTGGCTTAAACGTGAAAAACATGATCAGTTGTTTGACACTACTTGGTTAGCCGAGCTTGATCAGGCTCATGACCAGGTGCATTCAATAGCCGCTTCTCTAAAAGCCCTTTATCCGAAAGATAAGCAAAAGGCCGCAAGAGATGGGCTTTCCTCGCTAAAAAAAGCATTCTCAAAAATACACCTCCTTATCGAAAATTCCCTTCAGACGAACTAGCTCTCGCACCAACCCATATAAACTGGACGCTCTGTTTTTCTTGTGCTACATTTACCCCAAATAATTAAGTAGTAAGTTTTATCTCCCCCAGTTTTTATCCCCCTTTCTATATAAAGATCTCTACTTGGCACAGTCATTCTGACGGCCATAATCAATCCTTTTTTTCTAAACTTTACTTCGTTCTCTATGAATTTAACTGACCTCAAACGTAAACCTGTACCCGAGCTGCTTGAAATTGCAGCGACTCTACAAATTGATAATCTTGGCCGCGCAAAAAAACAGGACGTGATTTTTGCCATTCTTAAGAAAAAAGCAAAGAGTGGGGAAGATATTTTTGGTGATGGGGTTCTGGAGGTTCTTCAGGATGGTTTTGGATTTCTTCGCTCCGCAGATGGCTCTTACATGGCTGGGCCTGATGATGTTTATGTTTCCCCCAGTCAGATTCGCCGTTTTGGGCTGCGTAAGGGCGACACAATCTCCGGAAAGATCAGACCGCCAAAAGATAACGAGCGTTATTTCGCAATGCTCAAGGTGGACCAGATTAACTATGAGCCGCCCGAGAATGCTAAGCGGAAAATACTTTTTTCTAACCTGACGCCTCTTTTTGCCAATAAACGCTTTATTCTTGAGCAGGGAAATGGCACGACAGAAGATTTGACGGGAAGAATGATCGATTTGGTTGCTCCAATCGGGAAAGGTCAACGCGGTTTGATTGTTTCACCACCGAAAGCGGGTAAAACGATGATTCTACAAAGCCTCGCCCAGGCCATTGCTGTGAGTAATCCGGAAGTTCATCTGATTGTGTTACTGATCGATGAGCGGCCTGAGGAGGTAACTGAAATGAGTCGTAGTGTGCGTGGAGAGGTTGTTTCCAGCACATTTGATGAGCCAGCAACACGCCATGTTCAGGTAGCTGAAATGGTGATTGAAAAAGCCAAGCGGTTAGTCGAGCACAAAAAAGATGTGGTCATCCTGCTCGACTCTTTAACGCGACTAGCACGAGCTTATAACACCGTCGCACCATCATCAGGCAAAATTCTGACAGGTGGTGTGGATGCGAATGCCTTGGAGAAACCCAAACGCTTTTTTGGTGCGGCACGAAATATTGAGGAGGGTGGAAGCCTGACAATTATTGCGACAGCGCTGGTTGATACGGGCTCGCGGATGGATGAGGTGATTTACGAAGAGTTTAAGGGGACAGGCAATATGGAGCTGCACCTTGAACGTAAAATTGCCGAGAAGCGTGTTTATCCTGCGGTCAATGTTAATCGCTGTGGAACACGTCGAGAAGATTATCTGGTCGATCCAGATGAGCTTCAAAAGATCTGGATTCTTCGTAAAATTCTTCAGCCTATGGATGAGATGGCGGCGAGTGAATTTTTGCTGGGCAAATTGAAAGAGACTAAAACAAATGCAGAATTTTTTGCCTCAATGCGGCGTTAGTTTTTTAGCTTAGGAGATTTGATAACAAAAAGCCCGGTATCACATGGTGGTACCGGGCTTTTTGTATCTAATTATTTTCCCGGGTAATCGTCCGATAACCGATTGATTGCCTATATGCGGCCAGTTGGTTTTTCAGCCAATCACCAGAGGGCTGAGGGTCATCATCGCCACATTGCAGGTAATAAAGCCTGCCGCTCCATGAGCTTTTAGTCGCTAGCCGCTCAATAAACTGGTCAGCGTCATTTGCCCACCTCTTCCCGTTTTCGTACTTTAAACGCAAATGGCTTTCTGCCTTTTCTGGCGAATGTTCGGTGCCATTGCGTGTGAAAGTACACCCACTTTGCCCCACTGCCCGTAGAAGGTATTCAACCTCTGCATCAGCGATCTCATCACCCACAGTGGGCCCACTGAAGGTTAGGACAATAAAAAACCCCATCAAAATAGGCTGTAGGCGAATCATAACGCTAATACCGCAGTCATTGGGTTGTGATCAGAACTTTGAACACTGCGTGTGCCGGAAGAGATCACGCTCAGGCCGCGAATATAACTATGATCCAGACGAAAGCCAAACACTTTTTTACGATGATCTATTTCGAATGAAAGTGGCTGGAGAGCAAGATCCATTGCGAGTCTATTCACAATTGTCTGGCGTCTCTTCCGCCAAGTATTAAAATCTCCGGAAAAAATCACAGGCCCCTTATGATTACTAAGTATGTGTCTAACCTGATCAATTTGTGTCTGGAATTCAGCAACTCCAATAGTGAAATTCACACCATGGAGATTCACCACAACCAGTGTTTTATCGGTACCCGTTAATCCATATTCGGTAACACTTGTAGCCTTGGGTGTGCCCAACCAAGGTTCTTGAGTAGTCAGATTACACTGTACTAACGGCTCGTTTCGACTCAGGGTCATCACACCAGTCAATTGAGAGGAAGTTCGATAACCAGGGCTAAATGACCAATGAGTTAGTCCTTCGATCGCCGTGATAAACTCCGAAGTAAGCACAGCCTCCTGAATCAATACGAGGTCTTTGCCTTGGCCCAGCGTGCCAATATCCCGGTGCCAGTTGGCCAATTCGCCTTTCTTGATGTTCCAGTTCAAAAGTCTGATGTTAGCGGCATTGAGTTCTGTGCCAGAGTCTTGGGGCATGCTGCCCAGACGGTCGCGGCAACTGGTCATGTCTGTTGCAATATCACGATCATGACCCGAAAATACATCCTGAATCTGATTATTCTGCATTGCCGATGGACCAGCACAGCCAGAATCCATCGTCAGAATGACGGTGACAGCAACGATTTTAATAAGGTAGCGTAGACTTTTCATACTGTAGGTATCTTCTCGTTTGGCAGACATAATAAACGTTCTACATCGAGCAGGATACGTTCCCCCGCCCACACATTTGCATGATTGGAGCTAGAATCTACATGAAAGTTCAATGCCGCATATTAGCGAGAAAACCAGGGGGCCAGTTCGTTTGATTTAAAATAGCTATGTTTAGATGCTGGAGAATTCCCTTTATCGCGTTTTAGAATCTATCTATTTTCGAATAAGTGGGCGCGTTGTTTGAGCGTGGTTCTGTTTTTAATCGAATTGCAGATGGATTTTTATCTGCATAATGAGATTTATGCCTCAGGTACTTTTGGGCAAGCAAAGGAAATGAACGCCCAGCGGCAGCGAAAACCCCTAAAGTCAAAGTATCGCTACATAGAAAGCGGTAAAATCTTTATTCGTAATACAAAAAGAACTCCTTCTGGTAACGGGTGAACAAGGAGTTAACCATTTTCCCGTGCGATGGCGCGATAACCGATATCCGTCCGGTAGTAGGCGTTATCCCAGTTAATCTGCGTAGTCAGTGCATAGGCTTTTTTCTGGGCATCAGAAACCGTATCACCTAATGCGCAGGCACAAAGTACACGCCCGCCTGCGGTAACAATACCTTCTGCTGTCTGCTTTGTGCCTGCATGGAAGACTTTGCTTTCCAGGTTGTCCTCTTCTGGTATGCCAGAGATAAGCTTTCCTTTGGCATAATCAAATGGGTAACCACCCGCAGCGAGAACAACGCCGACTGCGACACGGTTGTCCCACTCTGCTTCAATTTGATCGAGCTTGCCATCAAGTGCGGCATTGCAAAGGTCCGTTAGATCGCTGTTTAGGCGCATCATAATTGGTTGGGTTTCGGGGTCTCCGAAGCGACAATTAAACTCAAGCACTTTTGGGGTGCCGGCTTTATCGATCATGATTCCGGCATAGAGAAAGCCGCTGTAAGGTCGCCCGTCTGCTTCCATCCCTTGCATGGTGGGCATGATCACTTCATCCATAATGCGCTGATGCATTGCTGGGGTGACAACCGGTGCAGGAGAGTAAGCGCCCATGCCGCCTGTATTGGGGCCTAGATCACCATTATCGCGTGCTTTATGATCTTGCGAGGTGGCCATTGTCAGTACATTTTTGCCATCAGCGATGACAATAAAGCTCGCCTCTTCCCCTTCCAAAAACTCCTCTACAACTACGCGGTGCCCTGCTTCTCCGAAGGCATTACCGGAGAGCATGTCATTGATGGTCGTTGTAGCCTCTTCAAGGCTTTGGGCAATCACAACCCCTTTTCCTGCCGCAAGGCCATCGGCTTTAATGACGATGGGTGTCCCTTTTTCGGCAACATAAGCGATCGCTGCGTCAGGATTGGTGAAGGTGCCATATTCGGCGGTGGGAATCTGGTGGCGAGCCAAAAAGTCTTTGCTAAAGGTTTTAGAGCCTTCAAGTTGTGCGCAGTCCTGGTTTGGGCCAAAACAGCGTAAACCGGCCTCTGAGAAACGATCAACAATACCGGCAACCAGAGGTTGCTCTGGGCCAACGATGGTCAGTTCAATCTGTTCATCTTGCGCAAACTTCAGCAATGCTGGGATATCTTCAGCACTGATGGCAACATTTTCGAGCTTGCTTTCAAGTGCTGTGCCTGCATTTCCGGGGGCAACAAAAACCTTTTCAACTTTGTTTGACTGGGCTGCTTTCCAGGCGAGGGCATGTTCACGCCCACCGCCACCGACAATAAGTACTTTCATGTTGATCTCTTCTTCTGGAGGCTAGCGATTAATGGCGGAAATGGCGCATTCCGGTAAAGACCATGGCGATGTTGTGTTCATCGGCTGCGGCAATGACCTCATCATCGCGGATTGATCCACCCGGTTGAATAACGGCGGTAATGCCGACAGCACCGGCAGAATCAAGCCCATCACGGAAAGGAAAGAAGGCATCTGATGCCATGACGGAACCTTCAACAACCAGGTTTTCATCTGCGGCTTTAATACCGGCAATTTTGGCAGAATAGACGCGGCTCATCTGCCCTGCACCAACACCGATTGTCTGGCCATTTTTGCAGTAAACAATCGCATTAGATTTAACAAATTTAGCGACTTTCCAGGCAAACAGTAGATCTTTTAGCTCTTCTTCCGTAGGGGCTCTTTTAGTGACGATTTTGACATCATCCGCAGTAATCACGCCCATATCACGCTCTTGAACAAGCAGACCACCATTGACCCGCTTGTAATCCAGGTCGGCACTGGCTTTTGGCCATTGTCCACAATCAAGTAGGCGAACATTCTTTTTGGCGGCAACGATCTCTTTTGCTTCATCACTGATCGATGGAGCAATGATCACCTCAACAAACTGACGCTCAGTAATCGCTTTAGCGGTTTCTGCATCCAGCTCATGGTTAAAGGCAAGAATGCCGCCAAAAGCAGGGGTTGGGTCGGTTGCGAAGGCAAGGTCGTAGGCTTCTAAAAGACTTTCGCTTTGCGCAACACCACAGGGATTTGCATGCTTAACGATTACGCAGGTGGGCTGGTTATCGAATGATTTAACACATTCCAGCGCCGCATCTGCATCGGCAATGTTGTTGTAAGAGAGCGCTTTACCCTGTAGCTGTGTTGCTGAGGCAATGGTTCCTGCTGTAGTCGAAAATTCGCGGTAGAAGGCGGCCTGCTGATGAGGGTTTTCTCCATAACGCATTCCTTGAACATGCTGGAAGCGGGTATTGAGTGTTTGTGGGAAAAGCGATTCAGCATCATCTTGTTTTTCAAGGTAGCTGGCAATGGCGCTATCGTAGTGGGCAGTATGCTGGAAGCATTTTAAGGCCAGTTTAAAGCGTGTTTGTTGAGAGACAGAGGCGTCATTCTCACTCATTTCAGCGATGAGCTTGTCATAATCAGTTGGGTCAACGACAACAGATACGGCATTATGATTTTTTGCCGCAGCACGAATCATGGTTGGGCCACCAATATCGATATTCTCAATGGCTAAAGAAAGATCACAATCAGGACGGGCAATGGTCTGCTCGAAAGGGTAGAGGTTGACCACGACCATATCGATTGCGTCGATACCATGCTCTTCCATAATCGCCTCATCAATGCCACGACGACCGAGAATGCCGCCATGAATTTTGGGATGAAGTGTTTTAACCCGACCATCCATCATTTCAGGAAAACCGGTGTGATCAGAGACTTCGGTGACGGGGATTTGGTTGTCTGCAAGTAGTTTTGCAGT
>Ga0164315_10000667_pt1 | contig 24465 bp, 26 predicted proteins | sample GuaBasSedimGuay6_FD_113737 | JGI IMG/M metagenome (GOLD analysis project Ga0164315, IMG submission 113737) | Subseafloor sediment microbial communities from Guaymas Basin, Gulf of California, Mexico - Guay6, Core 4569-2, 0-3 cm | ecosystem: Environmental > Aquatic > Marine > Hydrothermal vents... | reverse complement strand
TCAGGATCAGTGTCAGGCAGGCGGCTCAAGGCCGGCCATTTTCACCAGAGCGTCCTGCCACTCTCGCAGCCGACCGGGCGTGTAGATCTCACCCTCGGGTAGATTGCCCCAAACCGGCTGCGGCCAACACGGATCCCCTCTGTGCCGCCCGATGATATGCAGGTGCATCTGGGGCACCACGTTACCCAGGCCGGCAAAGTTCACCTTGTCGAAGCCAAGTACCTGTTTAATGAACGCGGAAACCGCAACGCATTCAACCATTACCGCCCGGCGATGTTCGTCAGGCAGGTCCAATACGTCTTCCAACTGCGTGTCCGGAACCAGGATAAACCAGGGGATAGAGGCATTGCGGTGCAACAGTACATCCGATGCCGGAAACCTACCCAGATGGTGGCAATCCGCCAGCAATTGAGCGTGTATGTGGGCCTGTTCCATAACCATGCTCCGGGGAAATTATAGTGTTACCCTAGACGATTAATTGTATGTTTGGCAAATTCAAATGTGCTTGGTACTCTAACCAACCGATACCGGATTTGCCGATTTTCAAATAAAGGCTATCCTTAGACCAGCCGGCATTCTTACCCAATACAGGAAATTTGAAATGTATCGATTCAACATGTATCACCGCAACTTGCGCGCACTCGCCATACAATGCCTGGTTTTGAGCTGCGTTGTGCTGGGGGCATCGACCACATTTGCCCGCAGCCCGACCGCGGCTGAAATCGAAAAAGTACTGGCTGAGGCACACAGTAAATTCAAGGGGGTAAAGGACGGCGCCAACGCCGATTATATCCCCGCCCTGGCCGAAGTGGACCCGGAGTTGTTCGGTATCTCCCTGGTGACGCCTGACGGGCGCGTGTACGATGTAGGCAACTCCGATTACACCTTCTCCATCCAGTCCATCAGCAAAGCCTTCATCGCCGCCACGGTGATCGAGAACCAGGGCACCCAGAACATGATGGACAAAATCGGCGTGGACGCAACCGGCCAGCCATTCAATTCCATCAAGGCCATTGAAATGATCGATGAGCGCTCGGTGAATCCACTGGTCAATGCCGGGGCCATTGCCACTGTCAGTATGGTCCAGGGCGATAATCCGGAGGCCAAGTGGGCCACTATTGCCGGCAGCCTCGATGCTTTCGCCGGCCGTAAACTGCCGGTGATGGAAGACGTTTACGCCTCGGAGGCCGCCACTAATGGTCGCAACCAGGCCATCGCCAAACTTCTGGCCGCCTATGGCCGCCTGTACGACGACGTGGGTGTGTCGGTAGACCTGTACACCCGGCAGTGTTCCGTGGGCGTGACATCCCACGACCTGGCTGTGATGGCGGGCACACTGGCCGCGGGAGGTAAAAACCCGGTGACCGGCAAACAGGTGATTTCAGCGGAAAATGTCCCCGAAGTGCTGGCAATCATGGCTACTGCGGGTCTATATGATGACTCCGGTATCTGGCTGTACAACGTCGGCCTGCCCGCCAAGAGCGGCGTCGGTGGCGGCATCGTCGCCGTGTCTCCCGGGGATTACGGAATTGCCGCTTTTTCACCCCGGGTGGACGCCGCCGGTAACAGCGTGCGTGCTCAACTGGCGATTGAATATATTGTCGAGCGCCTCGGCGGTAACATCTTCGAATAACCACAATCGAACATCTCGCAGCACGCCAGTTGCAATAACCCCGCATCGTGCCGGCAGAGGGCCTTCAGCGTGCCATTAGAGGGTGATGCCGCCGTCTACGACTATACACTCGCCGTTGGTGTAACTGCTGGCATCTGATACCAGGTACAGCACGGTTCCCGCCATTTCCTCAGGCTCGGCGTGGCGCCCCATGGGGGTTTGCCGCATGGCCCGCTGGTACACCTCTTCGTTGTTGAACAGAGCACGGGTGAATTTTGTTTTTGTCAGCCCTGGCAACAGGGCATTACAGCGAATGCCAAAAGGGGCGCACTCCTTGGCGAACACCTTGGTCATATTGACCACCGCCGCCTTGGTTATCGAATAAATACCGCGCATCTGGCCCGGCCGCAGGGCATTGATCGATGCCGTATTGACGATAGCCCCACCGCCGTGGTCGCGCATCAATTTGCCCGCTTCGATGGACATAAAGAAATACCCGCGGATATTCACTTCCACGGTCTTGTTGAACACCCCCAGATCAGTGTCCAGCACATGACCAAAATAGGGATTGGTGGCGGCATTGTTCACACAGATATCCAACTTGCCATAGGCCTGACGTATGTGCCCGAACAGGGCGGCGATATCGTCCATGTTCCCGATATTACAGGCGAAAGGCTCAGCGCTGCCGCCCGCATCCCGGATAGCCTCGGCTACGGCGGTGCAGTCATCAATTTTACGGCTGGAGACAATCACACGGGCGCCCTGCTCGGCCAGCAATTTAGCGATCTCTTCACCAATACCACGGCTGGCGCCACTTACCAGAGCGACTTTGCCGGTCAGGTCAAAAAGTTGGGTGGACATATCTATACCTCTTCTATACTTTACATTTCGGTCCGTACGATCGTGGAATCTATCGAGGCGGAGCAACGAATACTAATATTTATCCAAGCCGGCCGGCGCCGTCTGCAGTGCATACTCTCTGAACGCCCACGCCAGATAAAGCAGCGCAATACATGCGCACCCCAGCCAGGCGCCACGATAGCCAAACACCGCCAGGTTAGTACCTGCCATCAAGGGCCCCAGCACCCGTCCCCAGGAAGACGCGGCACCGGTCATACCGAGCATGCGCCCGCGGTATTCCCCCGGGGTGCGGTGGGTGACAATGGTATTCAACAACGGCATGCACATCGTGGCCCCGGTCATGGCGAGAAACATAGCACCGACCATAACGGGCATGGTGGTGGCGAATGCCGCGATCAACAAGGCCAGAAAAAAGGCGCTAAGTGCGATGCGCAGCAACTGCCATTCACCCAGGGTGCTCACCAGCGGGCCAAGCAAACCACCCTGGAAGATAACCATCAAAGCGCCCTGTATTCCGAAAACAATGCCCACTTCCCTGGGGCCCCAGCCCAACACGTCACCCACCCACAGAGGTAATAGATAAGTGAGGGAGCTCATGCCGGCGTTGTGAAGCACATATTGCAGTAACAGCAGGCGATTGCCGGTCTGGCGCAACAGGCTGTAAAAGGAAAGTTGCTGACCAGTAGCGTGCTGTTCACTATGGGCAACGCGTTTTTCATGTGGCAGGGATTCCTTGAGTAATACCGCAGCGGCGAAGATAGCCAATAAAGACATGACACCGGCAAAAAGACAGGGCAGTGTAAAACTGGCACTGTCGCCGGACAGCAATCCGCCGATCATAGGTCCGAGAATGATCCCCAGGCCGAAAGCGGCGCCAATCATACCCATACCGCGAGCACGATTTTTCGGTGTGGTGATATCCGCCATCATGGCCGATGCCACACCAAAGTTACCGGCCATCACCCCGGCGAAACCACGGGCGACAAATACCATCCACAACTGCGATGCCAGAGCCAGCATCACATAGGACAGAGCCGCCCCCGCCAGGCAGATCATGATCACCGGTTTGCGGCCCATGCGGTCAGACAGGCGCCCCCAGAAGGGTCCACACAGGCCGGCACAGATCGCATAGCTGACGATAATAAGGGCAATATCCATCTTGTCCGCGCCCAGCTTGGGGGACAGGAAAGGCAGGATAGGTATAACAATACCGAAACCAATGAGATCCAGCAGGATTACACCGAATAGAACAGGCACTAGCCGCCTCGCCGGCAGTGCACCCGCTTGAGCTCCAGGTCAAGCGGGTCTATGTCACGCGTTGCACATTGCAGGATGCGCACGCAGTGATTCACTTGGCTGGCCGGCGCCGGACACCGAGCTTGGCGGGGGGCCGCTCTCCAGGTTTTTTGCCGCCCCCGGCACTAACCGTGGAGGGCTCCGTCACAGCAGAACCCCTGGACCGATTAAGCCTGGAGATCTGTAAACGCTGGCCGCTGACCCATACAACTTTGAGGTGTTTGAAAACTTCCTTGGGCATACCTTCCGGCAGATCTACGGTGCTGTAATCATCGAAAATTTCGATGCGTCCAATATACTCACTATCGATCTCCGCTTCGTTGGCAATGGCGCCAACGATATTACCGGGTTTCACACCGTGCGCCAGACCCACTTCAATGCGGAATCGCTCCAGACCGGCATCCGGCTTGTGGTTTTCGCGCTGCGGCTTGCGCTCGCTCTTGTGCCCTGTCTCCTGTTTGGGTTTGGGCTTGTGCTGTGCAGTTTTTTGCTCCGTATCTGGCTGTGGTTTACGCGTTGCAGTCTTGCGCTGGCTATCTTGTTCGCGCCCGGGCTTACGGTCCGCTCTCTTGCGCTGTGCAGAACTGTCCCGCGGTTTGCTCTTCGCCACGGGTGCGGTCGCAGCCAGCAGCGGTTTTTTACCCTGGGCCAACACGCCCAGTGCGGCGGCAATTTCTATCACCGGCACGCCATACTCATGCTGGTACTCATCAACCAGCTTCCTGAAAAGCGCCAGATCCGCTGTATCGAGGGTTTCAGTGATGCGCTGCTTAAATTTACCAACACGCTTGTCCGTGACTTCCTCGGCGCTGGGCAGCTCCATTTTTTCAAGGGTATTACCGGTGGCCTTCTCGATAGCGCGCAGTAATCGCCGCTCACGATTGGCTGCAAACAGGATGGCTTCACCGGCCCTGCCCGCTCTGCCGGTGCGACCAATACGGTGTACATACGCTTCTACATCAGAGGGAATATCGTAGTTGATCACGTGGCTGATGCGCGTAACATCCAGACCGCGCGCCGCCACATCCGTGGCGACCAGAATGTCCAGTGTTCCGCGCTTCAGGTTCTCGATGGTTTTCTCCCGCTGCTGTTGCGGAATATCGCCGTTGATGGCGGCGGCGGAATAGCCGCGCGCGGCTAATTTGTCCGCCAGCTCTGCGGTGAGGATGCGGGTGCGCACGAAAATGATCATGCCGTCGAAGTCTTCGACTTCCAGGATGCGGGTCAACGCATCGAGCTTGTGCACACCGGCCATCATCCACACACGCTGGCGAGTGGCCGCATTGGTCACCGTTTTCATTTCGATGGAAACTTCGCGCGGGTCGGTCAGGTGGCGCCTGGCTATACGGCGAATGGCATCCGGCATGGTGGCGGAAAACAGGGCGATCTGGCGCTCCGGTGGTGTCTGGTCCAGTATCCACTGCACGTCGTCGATAAAACCCATGCGCAGCATCTCGTCCGCTTCATCCAGCACCAACGTCCGCAGATTGGACAGATCCAGTGACTTGCGACGCATATGATCCATTACCCGGCCCGGCGTACCCACAACAACGTGCACTCCCCGCTGTAACTGGCGAAACTGGCCGCGATAGTCGGAGCCTCCATAAATGGGCAGCACATGGAAACCGGGCAGGTGCCGCGCGTATTTCTGGAACGCCTCCGCCACCTGTATCGCCAGCTCGCGGGTCGGCGCCAATACCAACACCTGCGGCAACTTCTGCTTGAGATCCAGGCGCGCCAGTATGGGCAGAGCGAAGGCCGCGGTTTTGCCGGTACCGGTCTGGGCCTGACCCAGCACGTCCACACCCTCCAGCATATAGGGAATCATCCGGGCCTGAATTGCCGAGGGTGTTTCGTAGCCCACATCTGCCAGGGCTTTTTGCAGGGTCGCGGGCAAGTCCAGTTCCGCAAAACTGCTTACCGTATCTGGAGTGGACATGTGGGTACCTTGAGCGGTGGGATGGAACCTCTTGTCGGAGGTGGTCGGGGATTATACAGGGAATGCCGTGCAGTGTCCGGCCGGGTCTACCCGGCAATTGCAGACAAAGATGATGCAAACTTGTTCACAGGCGTGTGATTTAAGTGGTTTGGATGATTATCATTGGCTGGACTTATCCAAACCAGTACAGCAACAGGTTGATTATCATGGCATTGGCCAGGTCGATGAAAAAGGCACCGACCAGGGGCACGACCACGAACGCGCGGGGGGCCGGACCCAGGGATTTGGTCACGGCTGTCATATTGGCGATAGCGGTGGGTGTCGCTCCCAACGCCAGGCCGGAATAACCCGAGCAAATTACCGCCGCCTCATAATTGGCGCCAAGCACCCGGAACACCACGAATACCGTAAAAAGGAAAATTAACACCACCTGCACCAGCAGTAGCAGCAACATGGGGCCGGCAAGATCGGCCAGCATCCACAACTGGAGACTCATCAATGACATGGAGAGAAACAGGCCCAGGCTCACGTCGGAAATCAGTGCCAGGGAGTGAGTCCCGGTGGGCCACTCGATTTTGGGGAGCAGTCGGGGAACGGTATTGGTCAGGATAATGCCCGCGAACAGGCAGGCCACAAAATCGGGCAGCATCAGGCCCCACGCCTCAAACAGATCATTCAATTGGATGCCCAGGCCGATGGCGATGGCGATCACCAACAGGGACCTGAGAATGCTGTCCACGTTGATAATCTCATGCTCCCGGTACCGGAAGCCAACAGTGAGGTCGCCCTCGCTTTCGGGGGTCAGCTTGTTTTTCCATATCAGGAAACGCGCGATGGGGCCGCCAATGATACCGCCGAAGATCAGGCCGAAGGTGGCGCAGGCGAGTCCTATCTCCATTGCATAAGCCACGCCGTATTCCCGGGTGAGCGTATGCGCCCAGGCGATCGCGGTACCGTGCCCGCCGCTCAGGCTCACGGAGCCGGTCAACAACCCCAAGGCCGGCGGTTTCCCGACCAGTGATGCGATCCCAATCCCCGCCAGGTTCTGAATGAACAGGTAGCAGACAGCGAGCACCAACAGGATAACCAGGGATCGACCCCCCTGCCTGAGCACATCGATGCGAGAGGACAAGCCGATGGTGGTAAAAAATACAATCAACAACATGTCCCGGTTGGCCATATCGAAGCTGATTTCCAGGCCCATCAGCCAATACAACAGGCCCACAATCAGTGATGCCAGCAACCCGCCCGTAACGGGTTCGGGAATATTGTAGTCGCGGAAAACCTTGATTTTCTGGTTAAGATAGCGACCCAGGAACAGGACCAGTATCGCGGCGATCAGTGTTGCGCGGGGCTCTAGTTCCATGACTTGTATCCAAGCTTCCCAATTACAGCTAACTTAACTATAACGTAAAGTCGGCATAAACATCATGGTGATAACCGACCCAACATGGCCTTCATCCTCGCGTGCAGGCGGTTTATCGCCTGGAGTGCGCGCAGGAATTTGCCGATGGCAGTCCGGGATGGTGCTTCAGTCAACCATCCCGGCCCCCTGTTATAAATCAACTTCCTGCTTGAACTCGCGTTCGATCTTCTGTTGCAGTTCGTACTGCGCGATGCCTTTGCTGGCGGTGGAATCGTGCAAGCGCTGTTGGTAGCGCTGCTTGCGATAGTACGCCACCAGGCGAGGAAAGTGTTCCGCTTCAATTTCTCCCGCTATCAGCTCTTCAATAAACGCAATATCGATGCCCACGCGATAGGCGATACGGCTGGGCCTGATCTTGTGGGCGTGAAATTCCGCCACAATATGCACCTGCTCTTCCCGCGAGTGGATGCAATCCCGTGAATAGCCGTAGGGAGGCGATGATCTGCGAGTATCGCGGTCCGTGGTTTTTATGTTCATACCCAATTATTAGCAGTTCATTCGGGGATTGCCAAGTTCAACCTCCATTGGGCTGCTCATGACCAGTGCGCGTCAAGACCCGGAAATCTCCGCACCGGCGACTGAGTGCGCTCAACATTGTCACTTTCTGACTAGCCATATCCCCAACCGGGTGCGATACTTGCCCCCGTGATCCGACTGTCCGTGGGGAGTAATGATATGAAACGTCTTCTGGTGATAAGCAGTCTCTTGTTGCTGGGCGCCTGCAGTGCCGAACCGGGCAGTGGAAAGTGGTGTGCCGCCAAGAAGGAGCAGCCCAAATCTGAGTGGAGCAGTGCTGATGCCGCCACCTATGCCAGGCGCTGTCTGCTAGATGGCACTGCTGTGGGCTCCGCGGACTGGTGTGAAGAATTGTCCGGCAAGGACAAGGGTGAGTGGACCACCGACGAGACCCGAAGCTACGCCAAGCACTGCGTTATTTAGTGCCTCCGGGCTCAAGTTACAGGGGAGTTAACTACTGGATCATCACCCTCTCCCCGACTTGTGTCGCGGGGGGCCTGAAACAACCCCCGGCAACCGTTCATGCTATGTTACTGGCGCGGCAAGGTTACTGACGCGGCAAGATCCGGCACATTGATCATTATTCGATCAAATAGACTGATTATTTATTACCCAGCTCTCAGGTTATGCCACTAACCATAAAAGGTTTTGGCTTATTTTGCCGATCGGACTTACACTTGTGCGACTAAAGTATTTTTAAGCTACGGTGTATCTCAGCTGATTGTATCGTGAAATACCGCAGCCGTAATCAAAAATGTAATACCAAGGAGATTTACTCGATGTCTAATGCAATAAAACGCCTGATGTTCGGTGGCCTGGTGGCCCTGGTTGTAGCATTTCCTCTCAATTCGATGGCCGGGGACACCCTGCGGCGGGTAATAGATTTCAAAGTACTGAAAGTCGGCATGTCAGCCAACCAACCGCCCCTGACCATGGTAAATCGCGAAGGCGGTGTGATGGGATTTGACGTGGACCTGGCCAAAGCTCTGGCGGCGGCTATGAAGGTCAAGTTGGAAGTCAAGGCGATGCCCTTCGGCGAACTGATGAGCGCACTGGAAGCTGACAAAATCGACATGGTGATGTCCGGTATGTCAATCACCCCGGAGCGGACTGAACTGATCTCCTTTGTCGGCCCCTATATGATGTCGGGCAAGTCCATCCTGACCAAGAGCTCAGTATTGGGCAAAATATCCTCCACTGAAGAAATCAATCGCAAGAACCTCAAGGTACTGGCGCTGAGCAATTCCACCAGCGCCAGTTTTGTAAAGACTGAGGCCCCCGAGGCTACGCTGATCGAAATCAACAGCTACGACGAGGGTGTCGCCATGCTTATCGAGGGCAAGGCCGACGCTATGGTGGCAGATATGCCAATGTGTGTACTGTCGGTTATGCGCTATCCCGAAGCCGGCCTGACTACCCTGGACCGGCCGCTGACAGTTGAGCCCATCGGCATTGCCATAAGCAAGGACGACCCGCAATTTTTTAATCTGGTAGATAATTACCTGAGGGCTTACGAAAAAACCGGTGTACTGACCAAACTGCGCCAGAAGTGGTTCGAGGATAATTCCTGGGTCGCCGCACTACCCTGATCGCGAGCTAACGTGACACCAAAAGTAAACAGACGCACCAAAATAGTCGCTACTATCGGCCCGGCCAGTGAGTCGGACGATATGATAGCCAGATTGATCACCGCTGGCGTCAACGTGTTTCGCCTGAACTTCAGCCACGGCACCGCCGAGCAGCACGCCCGGGTGGCCATGCGAATTCGCAAGCAGGCCGCCATCGCCGGCAACTATGTAGGTGTCCTGGCTGATCTGCAGGGCCCCAAGATTCGTATCAGCACCTTTCGCAACGATGCTGTCGATCTGGTAAATGGCGACCGCTTTCGCCTGGACCTGGACCTGGGTGAAGGCGAGGGAGATACTCGCGGCGTGGGCCTGGATTATGCGCAGTTATGCAGTAGTGTGGTACGCGGCGATACCCTGTTGCTGGACGATGGCCGCATCCGACTGCGGGTGGATGATGTGGATACCACCGGGGTGGACTGTTCCGTACTGGTCGGCGGCAAGCTCGGCTCGCGCAAGGGCATAAATCGTCTGGGCGGCGGCCTGGCGGCGCCGGCGCTGACCACCAAAGACCTGACAGATATAGACAGCCTGGCCGAAATCAAACCGGACTTTGTGGCGGTATCGTTCGTATCCAGCGCTGAAGACATCGTCCAGACTAGGGGTTTACTCAAAAAACACCAATTGCAGCCGGCCATCATCGCCAAGATCGAGCGGGCCGAGGTAGTCGCCGACGATAATACGCTTAACGGTATACTCACGGCCTCCGATGGCGTCATGGTAGCCCGCGGCGACCTGGGCGTTGAGGTGGGTGACGCGCAGCTGATAGGCATACAAAAAGAGCTTATCTCCCGAGCGCGCACGATGGACCGGGTAGTGATAACCGCCACCCAGATGATGGAATCCATGATCAGCAGTTCCATGCCCACACGAGCCGAAGTATTCGACGTTGCCAATGCCGTGCTGGACGGCACCGATGCAGTCATGCTATCTGCGGAAACCGCCGTGGGCAGCTACCCGGTAGAGGTGGTTAAGGCCATGGCAGATGCGGCACTGGGTGCTGAACGCCAGCCGGTGGTCAGGACCTCCAGGTATCGCCTCAACACACAGTTCGCCAATGCCGAGGAAACCATCGCCATGTCGGCCATTTATGCCGCCAACCATTATGGTAACGTGCGCGGCATTGCCTGCCTGACAGAATCCGGCTCCACGCCACTGCTGATGTCGCGCCTGAGCTCCGGGCTGCCCATTTTCGCTTTGAGCCGGCACAGCCAGACACTGCAAAGGCTCTGTATGTGCCGTGGTGTGATACCGCTATTTTTCGACGCCTCGGCCTTTGATCGGGACAGTGTTGATGCCAGGGCCATCGAGTTCCTGCACGACAGTGGTTTCCTGCAGAAAAACGACGCCATACTGCTAACCAAGGGCACTACTGTTGGTGCCGCAGGCGGCACCAATATCATGAAAATTCTGCCCGTACCCTAGTGCTCCAACTACCTGATGACCGCAGTGACACGCCTTGTCGCCGATGTGGGCGGCACCAATACCCGCCTCGCTTTGTTTGACCCGGCAACGGATGAATTGCGTGCAGTTGGTATTTACCAAAACCGTGACCACCAGCGGTTTGAAGACATCATTGCCCGCTGGCTGCAGACCCTGACCGAACCGGCACCCACCACCTGCTGTATCGCGGTGGCCGCGCCACCGGCCGGTGACCGTGTCTCCATGATCAATATCAACTGGTCCTTCTCCTGCCGGGACATGGCCCGACGCTTCGGGTTTACCACGCTCGGCTGGATCAATGATTTCCAGGGCATCGCCTACTCGCTGCCTCACCTGGGCAGCGCCGACCGACAACTACTGCATGGCGGCCACAGCGAGGTACAGGGCAAGCTGGCGACGATAGGGCCGGGCACAGGACTGGGGGGCGCCACCCTGGAAATAGTGGCAGGGACACCAATGGCCCGCGCCTGCGAGCCGGGGCACATGGGCCTGGCGATGGCCACCACCCTGGAACTGGAAATAGCCCGGCTGTTACAAGCGCAACACGGTGAAATCCATGCCGAGTTATTGGTGTCGGGACCCGGGCTACAGCGCCTTTATCGGGTACTGGCACAAATTCGTGGTGTAACAGTGGATCCGTTGACGCCAGCAGATATTTCCAGCCGTGCCCTGGCGGGGCGGGACGAACTCTGCGTGCTGACGCTCAACACCTTCTGTGCCTTGCTAGGTTCAGTGTGTGGCGATTTCGTGCTCGCCGGCGGGGCCTACGGCGGCCTGTACCTGGCCGGGGGCATCATCCCGCGTATGGTGCCATTTTTGCGCACCAGCAGCTTTGCACCGCGGTTTCGGGAAAAAGGCGCGATGGGTGATCTTCTGGCCGACGTACCACTGTACGCCATCACCACGGCCCAACCAGGGCTGATCGGCGCCGCCCACGCCCCGCTGTAGCCCGGTTTTGAGGGCAATTATCCTGTCCATCCGTAGCAGGCGGAGTTTGAGCTGTCGCAAAATGCCATAATATTGCCAAAATAGTTGGCAAGCTACTCGTTAAACAATCAAATATGGTGCTACACTCCGACGAGCTGAGTGGTTTCAGCGGTATTTATGTTCGCGGTCGAAGTTCCATCAAGTTCATCGGTACGACTATAAATAATTATCAAATGAAAAGACGCCGCAACATGGCGCCGTAAGCAATACAGGTAAGAACTATGTCTACAACAACTGGCACTGTTAAATGGTTTAATGAGACCAAGGGATTCGGCTTTATCGAACGTGAAGACGGCCCTGATGTTTTTGTCCATTTCAGCTCCATCAAGGGTGATGGTTTCAAGACCCTTTCAGACGGCCAAAAGGTCGAGTTCACTGTCACGGATGGCCAGAAAGGCCCCCAGGCAGAGAATGTTATCCCGCTCTGAGGCCTTCCAGCTAAAGAGGACATAAAAAAAGGAGCTCATTTGAGCTCCTTTTTTTACTAGGGGACAGACTTAAGTCTGTCCCCGGTTTTCAAGTCTGTCCCCTGTCCCCCGTTCGGTTCCACATCAGCCATCTTGCAGGGACTTCTGCCGCGCCAGTTCGGTATCCATGTACTTGATCCACTGGTTGGCATATTTGGCAGAGCGCTCATCGCGACCAGCCGCGACAAAGGCCTCGCGCGCCTTGGGGTATTGCCGGGTATTGAAATAGGCCATACCCAACACCAGCCGCGCGGTATCCGGGCGTTTTACCCCGCCACGGGATAAACCTTTGTTAAGGGCGGTAATCGCTTTCTTGTACTGATCTCCATCCAGGTAAACATTGCCAAGGCGAGTATAAAGTTCCCCCTTATCAGACCTGGAGGCCGCCTCTTCCATGGCGGGAATAGCCTTGTCGATTTCCTGGGCCTGACGCCAGGCACTGCCGGCAATTTCCCAGTTCTTGGATTTACCTTCTATGGAATCATTCTTGAGGCCCTTGTCCATCACCCTGGCCGCCTTGTATGGCACCTCGGCATTCAGGTACAGGTAAGCCATGGTCACCTGCTCGGTACCTTTATCCAGCATACCCTGCACATAGGCCGTTTCCATAGCTGACAGTTGCTCGCTCTCCTTTTGTTGCTCGCCGTACATGTGGGAAAGCTGCACCCAGTACTGCTTTTTGGGGTAGTACTGCAGTAATTCTTCCAGTACCTCCACAGTCTTGTTGATGTCGTTCTGCTCAAAGTACAGGAAGCGAGCCAGGTTATACCACTGCTCCTTGGGCAGTTTGTCCTTTGCCTTGTACATGCTGATGGCCTTCTTCACATTGAGCAGGGCCCTGTCATAGTCTTTGGTCTGGTAGTAACCCTGGGCCAGCAATACATAGGCATTGGCATTGGGGTTCTCGGTAACTTTAAACCAGTCCAGCAAGGCGTCGATACCTTGCTGCCACTGCTCCTGCACGAAATAAAGCTGGGCGATGGTAAACCTGGTATTCACCTCCATCGCGATGGGGATATCCGGCTGGGCAACCACGTTCTCGTAGGCCTTCAGCGCGTTGGCATAATCCTCGTGCGAATAGTAGATAAACGCATAGAGATTGTAGACATTGGCCAGTTCATAGCTGTTCAATGCCCTCTTGCCGCCGGTGGCAATCATAGCGTCCAGGATTTTTGATGCTTTGCCCAGATCTTTCTCTTCAGCGGCCGCCTGGGCCTCCACCAGCTTTTCGTAGACCTTGTTGCGCAGTGCGGGTGTACGGCGGGTTGCCCGCGTGTCTTTTTTCTTCTCCTCAGCAGCTATAGCAGAGGACAGCGGCCATATACCGACGTCACTTTGCAACCGGGAGACAGCAATCTGGCCGGCGAGTAGAAGCACTGCCAGTAGAGCAGCTCGCATCCAGGTGTAGGGTTTAAACAATTCCATAACGCTTTAACCGTTTACTATTCCAACTCGTAGGTGAATTTGTTCTGTACACCAGCCACTTCGATGGCCTCACCATCGACCACGCGAGGCTTGTATTTAAACTTTAACGACGCTTTAACCGAAGCCTTTTCAAACACGCCGGAAGGCTGGCAGTCCATAGCGACGGGATCGCGGATAGCACCGGAGGCGGTGACCGTGTACTCAACAATACAGTAGCCGCTGATGCCGCGGGTCTGGGCTCTTCTTGGATAGATTGGCGCGACCTTCACGATAGGCAGGTATTCGCCATCACCTGAGGCCATACCGGAACTGGTGATTGCAACATCAATCACCGCCTGGGGCGCGATATTGATCACTTCCACGTCCATGTCCATATCGACATCAGGGGTGTCCAGGGCCGGGGGCGGCTCCTCGGGGTCATCCACCTTGTCAGGCTTTTGCTCATTTACATTGGTCTCGATCTCACGCTCCGGCATGTGGATATCTGCCAGCCTGTGCTGTTTGCTGTCATCGATCTTGGGGTCAGCTGACGCGATCAGGTATTGCATGATGAAAAACAGACCGCCCGCAACAGGAATCGCCAGCAAAGCGCCGATGATTAGTCTGATTAAATTGCGACTCATAGTGGACTACTTATCTTCCGTAGCCAGTGACACGTCATAGACGCCCGCTTCGCGAGAGGCGTCCAGGACCGCAGCTACTGTCTCGGTGTTTGATTCGTTGTCGGCCTGGATAACAACGGCCCCTTTCGGGTTCTCCGCATGCAGGCGCTCAATATTGGCGCGTACCGCGCGCACATCGATGCGGCGCTGATCCATCCAGATTTCATTGGTGGCACTGATCGCTATCAATATATTTACATTCTTCTTCGGCTGCGATGTGGACGCCTCGGGGCGGTTTACTTCAATACCCGCCTCCTTGATAAAAGACGCTGTCACTATGAAAAAGATCAACATGATAAATACAACGTCCAGCATGGGCGTCAAGTCGATCTGGGCTTCGTCCTGGGCAGCGGCTGCTCGATTATTCCTGCGCATTGCTATTTCTCTCTCAGTGATCGGTGGTCAGGTTGTCTGCCAGGAACTCGCCTTCGCGCTGGGCAATCCGGGTAACGTAGGTGTTGGCAAATACCCCCGACAAGGCGGCAACCATACCTGCCATCGTCGGCACCGTCGCCCGGGATACACCGCCAGCCATGGATTTGGCGTCACCACCACCGGTAACCGCCATGATATTAAATACTTCGATCATACCCGTCACCGTACCCAACAGACCCAGCAGGGGACACAGGGCCACCAGGGTTTTAATAACGGGCATGTACTGGTTGATCTCTAATCTGGCCTCCGAGATCAGCTTTTCGCGGATCTGGCACGCCGCCCAGGATTTGCGCTCTGAACGACTCTCCCACGTTGCAATGGCCACACCTGCATCTTTCTTCCAACTTACTTTTAAGTACCAGACCCGTTCGAAAATCAACATCCACATGAAGAATAACAACGCGGCGATCATCCAGAGAACGTCCCCCCCCATTTCCATAAAGCGGGAGGTGGCCTCATACGCACTATCCAACCAGTACATATTACTTCCTCAGCTGAGCCTCTGTGTTCTCCGCGATAATACCCGTGGTCTGCTCGTTAAGAATGTGAATGATGCGCTGGGCGCGGCCGTTCACAACGGTATGGAGCAATACTGTGGGAATTGCTACCAGCAGGCCTAGAACCGTGGTCACCAGAGCGCCGGAGATACCGCCGGCCATTGCCTTGGGATCTCCCGCACCAAAGATGGTGATGGCCTGGAAGGTGATAATCATACCGGTCACCGTTCCCAGCAGCCCCATCAGCGGAGCAATCGCCGAGATGATCTTGAGCAATGCCAGGCCGCTCTCCAATTTTGGCGTTTCCTTGAGGATTCCCTCAGAGAGCTTCAGTTCCAGAGTCTCGGTATCAATAGCGGGATTGTCTTCATTGACTTTGAGCACACGACCCAACGGGTTGTTGGTATTGGCCTGTTCGTTCTTGAGTTGTGAGCTCACCCTGGCGCTCACCGCTGTCAGCACGAACAGGCGCCAGATGGCGAGGATGAAAGCAAATGCACCCAACGCGGTGATGGCATAGCCAATCTTACCGCCCTGATGCCAGCGCTCTTCCAGGTTCGGACTGTTGATCAATGCCGCCAGGAAAGAACCGCCGGTGGGGCCGGTGGGGTCTATGCCGAACTTATGCATGCCGTCGGTGGCCGCGACCAGACCCTTGGCCCAACCGAGATAGGGGCCGGATGGCTGCCGTGCCAATTCTTCCAGAGAACCCTTGGAAGGCACAAATTGCAGGTACATACCGTCCTCGGAAATCATGTTGAAGGTACCGACCCGTACAACTTTTCTCTCGATCTTGTCGCCGTTTGGCCTGGCCACTTCGGCAGTGAAGGATACGACCTTGCCGGACTCAACCATTTCGCGGTTCAGCTCGTACCAGACCCGCTCGATTTCCTCGATACTGGGCAACTTGTCGCTGCTGCTCATCTTGGCGATGAGCTCTTCCAGGAAAGCCTCACGGCCGGGAAACTGGGAACTCACGATAGAAAACTCCATGTTGGTCACCAGGTCACCGGAAGTGGAGGTCAAGTGCCCGAATAATTCGGCCAGGGTACCCAACTTTTCCTTGAGTTGGTCCTGCTTGGCGGCTACCAGCAGCTCGTTTGCCTCGAAAGCGTCTTCCAACTCGGCGCTGATTTGCTCCTGACGAGTGCGCTCGGCTTCCACCTTCTTCAGTTCTGAGGCCTGGTTGACCTTGTCTTTAGCGAAGCGCTGCTCACGGGCGCGATTTTCCCTGGCCTCGGTCACCTGACCCTGCTTGACGAAACCCAGCAGTTCATCCAGGGTCCTGGCGTCCTGTGCCAGCGCCGAGCCGGCGGATAAAGTCACTGCACCACAAAGGGCAATAGCAGCGGCTTTCACATATTTAATACTCATTACTTCGCCTCCGGCGCTGCTACTGGCAGATTCATCAAGTCAATAGAAGCCTCTTTGCGCGCGATGCGCAGGCCTTTCATGATTGCGGTGCGATATTCACCGCGATCCAGGGGTATCCAACTGCGGCTGAGCTGATCCCATGTGCCCGAGATTTCAGTATCGGTAGTCTGGTACAACAGGGCGATGCGCCCCACCCGCAAGAAGTTCACGTCACGTTCGACGCCATCAATTTTTACACTGCCCTTATACGCGTCGATCTTGCGACCGTACTCATTTTCAATCTTGTAGGCTTCCAGCACCTGACGAAATTTCTCCGCGATTGATACGTCTGAGCGATCCAGGTTGGAGCGCAAGAAGGCAATCCGTTGCTGGCGCTCATCCACATGGAAAGGCACATCCAGTTCCACAAATTTTTCCAGGCCGTCGATCATGCGAATAACCAGCGGCGTCATCTGGCGTGAGATGATCGTCACCTGGTCGATGGATTCATCGATCTGCCCAAGGCGCACGAGTTGGTTGTTGATCTGGCGCTGCAGGCGGGTGTTATAGACCTCAAGACCGTCAATCTGCTTGGTGACCGTCTTATAGTCGCCGAGGAGGTCGCGAGTTTCATCGGCCAATCGGTCGATTTTTACCTGCGATTCACGCGCAGCCTGGTTCTTGGCTACTCCCACATCAAGGATGGGGTCCAGGTCACTGGCTTGCACCGCAGCCACAGTGCCCAGCAGGGCGCCTGTAGATACCAGCGCAGCGATTAATACGTTCTTCAATCGATGCATAGTCATGGGAATCGTGTTTCCTATATTCCAACAAAGTTATTCAAGGCTTATTAATTCAGGCCTGGTCTCTCTTTGTATAGTTGAAAAACCAAAGCCGGCAAACAGAGGCCGCAAATTTAAACCAATTAAGCACCGCATTACAATCAAAGGCACTTGTCATATTGGGCATAAAACATGTCCGTGTATTTTGGTTACACGTGTGCACAGATACCTTCCCATGGTAACAATTTCCATCGAACGTATCACACCCTTAACTACCTGCCCGGTTGTAGACGACAAAGCTGTATTCATAGGGGTTCTGGTCCGACGCCCCATGGTGCTCCCGGCCCACCTCGCGCCAGCGCCCCCAGTCGATTGGTGGCAGCAAAGCGTCTCCCTGGACACTGGCATGCACCTCTGTAATATACAAACGATCGGCCCGGGGAATAGCCGCTCTATAGATCTCGGCACCGCCGATCACCACCAACTCCCGCACACCGTCGATCACGGCAATATCCCCGGCCAGACGCAGGGCTTCGTCCAGCGACGCTACCACCCTGACTCCCTCCGCCCTAAAGTCCGGGTTGCGAGTGATCACAATATTGGTGCGGCCGGGCAAGGGCCTGCCGATTGACTCAAAGGTCTTGCGACCCATCACAATGGGCTTACCCATAGTGACCCGCTTGAAATAACGCAGGTCCTGGGGCAAGTGCCAGGGCAGCGCATTATTGCTGCCGATAACACCGTTCTCGGCCGCGGCGACAATAACTGCAAGTCGGATCATGCGGTTCTAAACCGCCACCGGCGCCGCGATGTGGGCGTGGGGGCTATAGTCCAGCAGCTCGAAGTCTGCGAATTTGTAGTCGTAGATACTGTCCGGCTTACGCAGGATGTTCAGGCTCGGCAGAGGCCGCGGCGCCCGACCCAACTGCTGCCGCACCTGCTGCAAATGATTGCTGTATATGTGGGAATCACCGGTACAAATAATGATCTCCCCGGGCTCCAGATCACATTGCTGCGCCAACATCATGGTCAGCACGGCGAGGCTGGCAGTGTTATAGGGCAACCCCAGGAAGGAATCGCTGGAACGGATCAGCAGTTGCGCGGACAGGGTGCGGTCCGCTACATAAAACTGATACAGCAGGTGGCAGGGGGGCAGCGCCATGCGTCCGGCTTTGACATTGTCCTGGGGGCTCACTCGCTCATCGGGCAGGTACTCGACGTTCCAGGCATGGAACAGAATACGGCGACTGTGCGGATTGTTGCGCAGGCTATCCACCACATAATCGATCTGGTTGATGCTGCCACCTTCACGGGTCGGCCAGGCGGTCCACTGGGCGCCATAAATCGGACCCAGGTCACCCTCTTCAGTGGCCCACTCATTCCAGATGGACACACCATTTTCCCTGAGCCAGGCTGTATTGGTATCGCCGCTGAGAAACCAGATAAGCTCGTTGATAATGCTCTTCAAGTGCAGTTTCTTGGTGGTCAGCAGTGGAAAGCCGTCAGCCAGATTGTGCCGATACTGGCGCCCGAATACCGACAGGGTGCCGGTACCAGTGCGGTCGTCCTTGCGGGCGCCGTTATCGAGGATGTCCTGCAACAGATCCAGGTATTGCTTCATTTACTGCTTTTCCCCTTGGTTTGTGGGACCGAGGATGCGGCACCACGATAGGAACTTGCAAGTAAATAGATACCCAACGCGATCATGGGCAGGCACAGCACTTGCCCGCGCGTCATCCAGCCCAGAGCATGGAAACCGATATGCTGGTCCGGTTCCCGGAAAAATTCTGCGACAAAACGCAGGCAACCGTAACCGAGGGAGAACACCCCGGCAACCGCCCAGGTGGGGCGCTCCCGGGATGAAAACCACAGCATAATTATAAACAGCAACACGCCTTCCAGGGCAAACTGATACAACTGTGATGGATGCCGGGCGAGTTGCAGAGGGTCCTTGGGAAACACCATGGACCAGGGTAGCCCACTGGGCCGGCCCCACAATTCCTGACCGATGAAATTGCCCAACCGGCCAAATGCCAGACCCAGCGGCACCAGCGGCGCAACAAAATCCATAAGTGCACCAAAGACGATGTTTTGTCGGCGGGCAAAAACATACATCGCGATCAGCACGCCCAGAAACCCACCGTGAAAAGACATGCCGCCCTGCCATACACGCAATAACCACGTCGGGTCCTGTGCCAGTTTGTCGCCACCATAAAACAACGCGTAGCCAAACCTGCCGCCAAGGACCACCCCCAACGCGGCGTAAAAAATGAGGTCGTCCACCTGCTCGCGTCGCACCGCAGACCAGGGGCGACGGGTGCGGCGCACAGCGAACCACCAGGCGAAGGCCAGGCCAGCGAGATAAGCGAGGCCATACCAGTGGACTTTTACCGGACCCAGGGAGATTGCGACCGGGTCTATTTGCGGGTAAATCAGCATAGTTTCGTGTCAGTAAGTGCCCGATCGGAACACCGGCCAATGTTCGCCAGCACAAGGAATCGGGATACAAAAACGGTATTATCATCCACCCTGTGGCGTTTCACAATTGATTCCCTGCCAAACCAGACTAGTCTTCCAACCACCTGATAAGTTAGGATCAGTGCCAACCAGGTGGTTGGAGCACTAATTATGTGTTTGCTGATCTTTGCCCATCAAACCTCCACCCGCTATCCGCTGGTGATAGCGGCCAATCGGGATGAATTCCACGCCAGGCCCACGACCGCGTCACAATTCTGGACGGACCATCCGGTACTGCTGGCGGGGAAGGACCTGGACCAGGGCGGCACATGGATGGGCGTAACTCGCGATGGTCGCTTCGCGGCGATTACCAACTACCGCGACCCGTCGCGCACAGCTGTTGCCCCCCGCTCTCGTGGTGAGCTGCCACTGGACTACCTCGCGGGACAGTGTGACCCGCAGGCTTACCTGCAGGGCGTAGCCGCACAGGCGACGGAATATGCGGGCTTCAACCTGTTGCTGGGTGATCGGGACCACCTGTGGTATTTCACCAATAGCCTGCCTCAGGCGGAGCGCGCTCCGCTGTGTCTGCAACCTGGTATCTACGGCCTGAGCAATGCCCGGCTGGACACACTTTGGCCCAAAGTAGCTATCGGTAAGACCCGGATGAAAAATCTCCTGGATAAGGAGCCGCCCACTCATGACGCACTGGCGAGCGTGGTGAGCGACCAGCGCCTGGCGGACCTGCACACACTGCGCCCGCATGGCATGGAAACCGGGATGGATCAGCTGTTGTCAGCCCAGTTCATTGTCACCGGGCTCTACGGCACCCGCTCCAGCACCACACTGTGGACAGATAGCACTGGCCTGGCCAGTTGGCGAGAACTGAGTTTCAACGAATTGGGAGAAATACGAGAGGTGCGGGAATTCGAGTTCGCGTTGATCTGATGCCGTGCGGCCGAAGCCGATTTGTCAGTCTATCGGATTGTGGATGAATTGCTCCATACCGTGTTCGGCGAGGAATTGTTCCAGCCGTTGGTGAATCTCGCTGGCCCGATCCATTACCATGACTTCGTTCAGCAGCTCCCGGGCTTCACCCAGGTTGACGTTGCGCAAGGCCTTTTTTACCTTGGGTAAGCTGGTGGCGTTCATGGACAGTACCTTGTAGCCCATCGCCAGCAGCAGCACGGCACCCTCCGGATCTCCGGCAAGTTCGCCACAGATAGTGACGGGTATGCCCTCGGCCTCGCCCGCCGCCGCGACATCGGTGAGGGCCTGTAATACAGCCGGGTGCAAGGAGTGGTACAGATCCGCCACGCGGGGATTATTTCTATCCACCGCCAGCAGATACTGGGTCAGGTCGTTACTGCCCACCGACATGAAATCCACGCGTCTGGCCATGGCCCGGGCCTGGTAGACTGCCGCCGGTACTTCCACCATCACACCAATGGGCGGCAACTCTCCTTTCACGCCCTCTTGTAACAGCTCACGGTGGCTGCGGTGGATAAGGTCCAGCGCCTCCTCCAGTTCGGATATATTGCAGATCATAGGCAGCATGATGCGCAAATTGCCCAGGCCCTCGTTGGCCTTCAACATGGCGCGAATCTGAGCCAGGAATATCTCCGGGTGATCCAGGGTCACCCGGATGCCGCGCCAGCCCAGGAAGGGATTGTCCTCTTCGATGGGAAAATAGGGCAGGGCCTTGTCCCCACCAATATCCAGGGTGCGCATAGTAACGGGCTTGGGCGCGAAGGCCTCCAGCTGATTGCGATAGATTTGTCGCTGCTCTTCTTCACTGGGGAATCGATCGCGCAACAGGAAGGGGATTTCGGTACGGAACAGCCCCACACCCTCGGCGCCCCACTCCAGCGACCGAGTGACATCCGCCATCAATCCCGTATTGACCCACAGTGGCATGCGGTGGCCGTCCAGGGTTTCGCAGGGTTTGTCACGCAGGGACTCCAGGTCGCGGGTCAGGGCTCGATCCTGATCCACGATCTCCTGAAAACGTTGTTTCACTTGCGGCGGCGGATTGAGATGCACCGTGCCGTTATAACCGTCGATAACCAGTTCACGGTCCTGCAGCATAGTGTAGGGCAGATCTACAGCGCCCATCACGGTGGGCACGCCCATGGCCCGGGCCAGGATGGCCACATGGGAATTGCCCGATCCGCGCACTGAAATCAGGCCGGCCAGTTTCTCGCGGGGAATCTCCCCCAGGGACGAAGCGGTCAGTTCTTCTCCCACCAGTATGGTCTGGTCAGGATAGGTTTGCTCTTCCTTGTCGGAGGCTTGCAGGTAAGCAAGCACTCGCGTACCCAGGTCTTTCACGTCCACGGCACGCTCTTTCAGATAGCTGTGCTCCATGCGCTCGAAGTGGCGAATATGCTCTATCATCACCTGACTCAATGCCCCCTGAGCCCATTCTCCTGCCTTGATCAGGCCGACCACTTCTGCGCCGATGGTCGAATCATCCAGGATACCGAGGTAGACATCGAACAGGGCGTGATCTTCCGGACTCAGCTCTGTCCCCAGGCTGTCGGCGACGGCCTGGATATCCTTGACCACACATTGCAGGGCCTCCCCGAACGCGCGCACCTCCTGCCGCCGATTCTGCGCTTTGCGCGGTGGCACCGCGTACATATCCGCTATGGGCGATACCACCACGGCGGTACCGATGGCGATCCCGGGCGCCCCGGGCACACCGCTGATTTTCGCTGGCGTGCCCGCCCCGGCCAATATCTCATCCTGCACCGCACCGGTAACCTGGGCGTGGGCAATAACGCCTGCCAGTTGCGCGGACATGGTGACCAGAAAGGCCTCGTCACTCTCGTCAAAGCGGCGTTGTTGCGCCTGCTGAGCTACCAGCACTCCCAACACGACACGCTGGTGAATAATCGGCACACCGAGAAAAGCGTGATACTGCTCTTCCCCGATGCCAGGGAGCAACTGAAAACTTGGGTGATTTGCCGCGTTTTCCAGATTAACCGGCTCCTCGCGCACCGCTACCATGCCCACCAGGCCCTCTCCGGCGGCAAGGCTGGCCTGGCCGACCAGATCCGGATTGAGGCCTTCGGTGGCGCGAAATACATAACAGCCGGTGGACGGATCGCGCATATAAACGCTGCAAACCTCGGTCCCCATAGCATCGCGCACACGCCGCACGATGATTTGCAGGGCATCATCCAAGCCCTCGGCCGCATTGACCTCCTGAACGATATGGCGCAGTGTTTCAAGCATAGGAGTTTATGAATCCCCCCTGTTTTCGGTATGTCGCCCAAAGGGCAGTGCCAACTCTTTCATCGCCTTGCGATATACTTCACGCTTGAAGGAAATCACCTGGTTCAGGGGGTACCAGTAGCTGACCCACTGCCAATGATCGAACTCGGGCTCGTCGTTCAGATCCAGTTGCACTGCGGTATCATTTTTTAGCATGCGCAGCAGAAACCACTTCTGTTTCTGCCCGATACACAGAGGTTTCTGTCCCTTGCGGATAAAACGCCGGGGTAGTCGATAGCGCAGCCAACCACGAGTAGAGCCCAGAACCTCGACCGCATCGCGCGACAGACCAACCTCTTCATGCAACTCGCGGTACAGTGCCTGTTCCGGCGACTCTCCGGAATTGATACCCCCCTGGGGGAACTGCCAGGCATCGCGCCCGCCCACCCGCCGGGCCCACAATACCTGACCCCGGTCATTGGCCAGCACTATTCCTACATTCGGTCGAAAACCGTCTGAATCGATCACTTCAACGCGCCACTCTTTATAAGAGCCAACCATTGTTCCACACTTTCGCTGCCCTGAGAAATTTACTATCGAGGACACACCGGCTATGCTGGCCGACCATTTCTTGAGGGGCAGACTGTGACACTGGCGATTTTTGACCTGGACAACACCCTGATCGGTGGTGACAGCGACAATTTGTGGGGTCTTTTTATCTGTGAGCGGGGCCTGGTAGACGGTGAGGGTTTCGCTGCCCGCAACGATCAATTCTATGCGGACTACCAGGCGGGCAGCCTGGATATCACCGCCTACCTGCGCTTCGCCCTCGGCCCTCTGAAGGGGCATCCACAGGAAGAACTGGACACCTGGCACCGGGACTTCATGGCCAGCAAAATAGCGCCCATCATGCTACCCAAAGCGGCTGCGCTGATTGCCGATCACCGGGAGCGGGGGCATGAGCTTTTAATCATCACTGCCACCAACCATTTCATCACCAGACCTATCGCGACTGCGTTGGGGGTGGCGGAGTTGTTAGCCTGTGAAGCGGAGATAGTGGACGGCCTGTATACGGGTGAACCCAGCGGGATACCTTCCTACCACGCGGGCAAGGTCACTCGCCTGTATGATTGGCTGGGTAGCCGGGACACTACCCTGGATGGCGCCTATTTTTACAGCGACTCACACAATGACCTGCCATTGCTGGAGTTGGTGGACAATCCGGTGGCGGTGGATCCGGATGAGACGCTGTTGGCCCGGGCCACCGATCTTGGCTGGCCGGTTATTTCTTTGCGGGGGTGATTTTTTATGGGATTGTTGTTGTTCCGCCGAACCGTAGAAATATTCTATGCCTTGGCTGGGGCGTGTGAGACCATGGACGGCCGGGCCCGAGCGCACATGGAGGGCCCGCCCCGCTTTATCGGGTGTGTGCTTGTAGCGGTCCCTGACAGGGAATAGATATT
>Ga0164315_10000666_pt1 | contig 24470 bp, 21 predicted proteins | sample GuaBasSedimGuay6_FD_113737 | JGI IMG/M metagenome (GOLD analysis project Ga0164315, IMG submission 113737) | Subseafloor sediment microbial communities from Guaymas Basin, Gulf of California, Mexico - Guay6, Core 4569-2, 0-3 cm | ecosystem: Environmental > Aquatic > Marine > Hydrothermal vents... | reverse complement strand
TGCCTGGGCCAGAGCACGCAGGAATCCATGCCGAGCCAATATTCAGCGGCGTCCCTGCTGATTGAACTGTGATAATGCAGGTTCTGCTACCGAGCGCCCTTTCCCACGAAAAGAAACAGCGCACCCAGGGCACCTTCTCTTGATACTGCGCATCAATTCACCTTGTGCCAGGTGGGGCTCTGGTAGGTGGGGCTCTGGTAGGTGGTACCAAGTGTGGCAGTATTGGCGTTTCCTGATTGGCCTTTGCTACCCGTTCCAGTCCGGGGTCCGGTCTGCCCAGAGGCCGGATGGTGCGGATCATGAACGCCTTTTGGCCTTGCTGTGGGCCAACCGCGATCCGGTAGGAGACAGAACTGCCCAGGAGATGGGGCATCGCATCCGAAGCAGGCCTGGGTGGTTATGCAGCATCTAATTACGCGGCGACCAAGGAGGGTATTGTTGGTTTTTCACGCACTCTGGCAATGGCTCAATCAAAAACTTTTACGATTTTGGCCTTGATTTCCTGGGATTTTTCATCACCTGCATCAGCCAGTTCAGCCAGGTAGACCTGGCCCTCGATGAGTTTATCCTTCAAGTCGTTGATCTTACCCAACAACTCCTTCTGCAACTCGGCACCGGCGGCATCGGCTTCAGCAGCGGCCTTTTTAGCCTTCGCATCGGCCTCCGCTGCTTCCAACTGCTCGTTAAGGGCGTTCAATTGTTTTTCGACTTTCTCTTTAAGCAGGTCGGTTATGCTCACAAAATGTCTCCTCATCCTGGTAAGTGCTGAATTTTGACAGTGCTCATCTTACACGACAGCGAGTAGATTTTTTTTGGCAATTTCTCCTTGATAGCGGGTATAATTTCAAGGGTATTGAATTTTCAAACCACTTTATCCTATCGACAAAGGTTATGACCATGGGCCAGGCAGAAAACATCACCGACTTAAATTCATGCTGGGCGAAAGAGGGGCGTACGCCCCGCATCGCTATTATCGGTGCTGGCATTTCCGGCATTGGCACCGTTATCGCCCTGCGCAAGGCCGGTTACACCGACCTGACCGTGTATGAAAAAGCCGATAAAATCGGCGGCACCTGGCGGGACAACCGCTACCCGGGCCTGTCATGTGATGTGCCGTCCTATTGGTATTCCTACTCCTTTGAGCCGAACCCCAACTGGTCACACCGCTTCTCCTACGGCCCGGAAATTTTCGAGTACGTCGAACACGTCGCTAAAAAATATGATGTGATGTCGGTCATCAATTTGAACAGCCCGGTAACCGAGATGACCTATCTGGGGCCAAAGTGGCAGCTGAAAGCAGAGGGGCACGAAACTCAAATCTTTGATTTTATAATCACGGCCACAGGCGTTCTCCATCATCCCAGTTATCCCGACATCAGGGGTATCGATACCTTCAAGGGCGCTATGTTCCACACGGCCCGCTGGGATGACTCTGTATCGCTCGAAGGCAAGAGAGTCGGCATTATTGGTACAGGGTCCACCTCGGCGCAGATCGTTGGAGAGGTTACCAGCAAAGTGAGGCACATGAGTGTTTTTCAGCGCACCCCCCACTGGATCGCACCGTTGCCTCAGAAAAAATACTCGGCACTTTGGAAAACAGTATTGCGCGCCTGCCCCTGGCTACACCCTCACTTAAGCAACTTTTATAAGAAGAATATGCTTACTGCTTTTGCAGAGGCCACAGTGGGAAATGTGGTAGAACAGCAAAAAATTGAAAAAGCCTGTATGGAATTACTGGCCAAAGATGTATCTGACCCGGAACTGCGCGCCAAATTAACACCCGATTACAAGGCAACCTGCAAACGGCTGATCTTTTGCTCCGATTATTACACCGCTATCTCTCGTGATAACGCGGAACTGATCACTGACGATATCGAGTGTATTGAGCCCGAGGGAGTCCGCACCAGGGATGGCCACTTGCACGAACTGGACGTACTGATTCTGGCCACCGGTTTTAATGTCTCCCAATTATTACTCCCTGCCAGGGTCTATGGGGAAAATAAGATGGAGTTGGGTGAACTGTGGGATGGCGCTCCCCGCGCCCACCGGGCAATGACCATACCCGGGTTCCCCAACTTCTGGATGATCGAAGGCCCCACAGGCCCGGTTGGTAACTTATCCTTGATATCAATTACCGAGGTACAACTGGGCTATCTGATTCAGTGCCTCAACAAAATGAAGACCGATAAAGCAGCCAGCATTGTCGTCAAAAAAGATGCTTACGAAGCCTACAACAAAGCCATGGCCGAGGCAGTGCTTACGACCATATGGGCCACTGGTGGTTGCGATAGTTGGTACATCGACAAAACAGGTATACCCAATCTCTACCCCTGGCACCCCAACCGTTTCTATAAAGATATGGAGCAACCCGACTTTTCCGAGTATCAGTTTAGCCAGGAGATTGCCAGCGGAGTCTGATACACCTTTGTGCCATTGGCGAAAGGTGTATCGTACATTTGCTCGCCGTCATCGACGGCAAATTCATACGGCGGAAACTCTTCCATCTCCAGCCACTGCTCATGCTTGACCTCACCCAGGGCATAGGTGCCGTCTATATGTTCATCATAGAGTAGGGCGCACAATCCCAGGAGAAAGACCATGCACCACCGACCCCAACGCAAATCCACACTACTCAACCTGCTGGCATTTGGGCTCCTGCTACTGCCTTTCGGTAGTGTGGCTACCGGCGCCGAAACTCAAAATGAGGCACCGATATTCAACCTGCGCCAGGTCAGCCCGGCGGTGGCCCTGGCCGGCCGCCTGAATAACTCGGCACTGGCAACAATTGAAGCGGAGAATTACGCTGCCGTAATCGACCTGCGCACACCTCCAGAGGGGGTTGCGGCAGAGCAACAGATGTTCAAAGGCACCGGGATTGAATACATAAATATTCCAGTCGGAGGTGAGCTTCCGGAGGCGGCGACCATCCGGACCTTCAACGACACCATGGACCGACTGGAGGGCAAAAAGATACTGATACACTGCCAATCCGGCAATCGGGTCGGCATGATGTGGGGGGTCTACCTGACCAGCAAAGGCGCGCCCCTGGATGAGGTTCTGGAGGTTGTCAAATATTCCGCAACCAAAGAGCCAATGCTCGCAGCCATCAGGCAGTATGCTGCTGAAACCAATTCAGCGACATCGTTATGCGCTACCTGCTGATCAACCTGCACCTGAGGGTCACCACAAGGTTGATAATATGCACCCACACAAGGGCGTAAATCTATTGAAGGTATCATTATGAAAATTATCTATTACAAATTTATGGCGTTCGTAGTCACCTGGCTGATGCGCCTGCTGCCGCGCAACACCCCCATCGTCTACAAGGGCATCAATTCGGCCCTGACCCTGTGTGAGCAGGTCGCTGTGCTGGGTTACACTCGTGTCATTATCGTCACCGACGAGTTTCTGGGCAGTTCCGGCATACTGGACGGCATAAAAGCCAGGCTCACTGAGTCGGGTGTAGAATTCGTGGTGTTTGACGGCGTGCTACCCGACCCTGCTTTCGACCAGGTTCAGGTAGGAGAAGCGATACTGAGAACCGAGAATTGCCAGGCGATTATCGCAGTCGGCGGGGGCTCTGTACTGGATGCAGCCAAGATGATGGCCATGCTGCACACCAATCCCGGTCCCCTGGAAAAATTTGACGGCATACAGAAGTGCAAAAATTTCGGCCTGCCGCTGTTCGCCATCCCCACCACGGCGGGCACCGGCTCCGAGATCACTCTGGCAGCGATAATTACCGACCCGGTATCACATAGAAAAATGCCTATAGCGGACACCAAGATGATTCCCGGTTACATCGCCCTGGATGCCGAGATTATGAAGAGTATGCCTCCGGAGATTACCGCTGCCACCGGCATGGACGCTCTCACCCACGCGGTGGAGTCCTACCTGAGCAAGGCATCTACCGAAGCAACCGAAACCCAGGCCAGGGCGGCCATCCGGCTGATCTTCATGTATCTGCTGAAGGCGTATCAGGACGGCAATGATATGCAAGCACGGGATGCCATGGCCATGGCATCCTTCTATGCCGGGGCCGCCTTCGGCAAGGCCTCGGTAGGTTATGTACACGGCATTGCCCACCAGTTGGGACGGGTTTGCGGCACGCCACACGGCAATGCCAATGCCATGGTTCTACCTGAAGTGCTGGCCGCCTATGGTGACTGCGTACACGCTCGCCTGGCCGACCTTGCGCGACTGGTAAACATTGGCGAACCCGGCAGCGGCGACAGTCAACTGGCCGGCCAGTTCATCCAGGCCATTGTCGATATGCGCCAGGAAATGTCGCTCCCGTTGCAGCCCAAAGACCTGAAACTACAGGATATTACCGGCATCGTTGACGACGCCATCAGCGAGGCCGGGAAACTTTATCCGGTACCGCGCTATATGTCAGAAAACGAAATCAGAACCATTGTCAACGGGCTTCTGGCAGCCTGATAAGCGAATTAGCAGGAGTATTACCCCATGGCATCGAGATTCAATGCGGTCAGATTCCCGGGGGGCGCCCAGTCCAATGGTGATGAGCGGCACTAGGCATAAAAAGCGGCGAAGCTGTCGATAAAGCCCCGCAGCATGTCCGCCGGCAGGTCGTTAATCCCCGCCGCGGCCTTGCGCCCGCCGCCGGTGGGGAATCTCATACACAATTCATCGGCGCCAGTCTTGTTACTGAGGGGAGCGCGCACACTGACCAGGTAGCAGCCATTGGCTTTGGTGGTGAGCACCGCGTGCCCACGAGCCGGGTCGCCATTGGCCAGGTCGTTGCTGTATACGCCGCTCACCCGTCGCGCCCAGGGTTCGTTGGGGAGCATGTATACGGCCACCGCCGCATCCTTGTACTCGGGGGCCAGCAACGCCGCACTGGCCATATCCTGCCGGTAGCCCTGCTCCAGTTTCTGGAAATGCTCAGCGCCGTCGCTCATGAAATCCAGTGGGCTGGCGTAGGGGCTGATCAAACGGTACAACTGAGCAGGCTCGAAGTGCAGGTCATCCAGGTTTGAGCCATAGCCGTTGTAGTTGATGTACACACCGAGGTCTTCCAGGTGTTGCAGGCTGCCCTCATTCAGCGCCAGCGGTTTGGCGATACGCCGCGCACTGTCCTTGAGGTTGTCGCCGAAAGTCCCCACTACAGCCCATTCCAGAAACTCGCCATCCAGGTACGTGTTGACCAGCAGGCTGGTACATACGTCGGGCGCAGTATCGATGAATGTTTGCAGGTTGTGATGTTCGGGGATTTCCCCGGCGAAGTGGTGGTCACAATAAAATACATCGGCGCCGGCAGCCAGCGCCCGTTCCAGGCCGACCCGGTTCTTGTCCAGCGATACATCAAGCACCGTTATCCTGGAGCCTGGACTCGCCTGTACTTTTTCCAACAAGTTGATGTCACGCTTTACACCGGTGATCAATTCTGCCTCGCGGGGCTGGGCATTGCGCAGCTGGGCCAGGGCGCACAGCCCGTCGGCATCGCCATTGAATACGTCAAAATGGGTCATGTTGTTTCCTTACGAAGGTATGCGTTGCTCTGCGGTATTTCACCGGGCAATAAAACAATAGATCAGGGTTTGTCGCGGAACAATTCCTTCACATTGGAAGCAGCAGCGGCAGCGGCAGCGGCATCGATAAGCGCCAGTTCCCCCTGCCTTTTCCACAGGTGATCATAGCGGATTTGATGGCTGGCGAAGCCACTCACTGCCGAGTTCAACACCGAACTGATACCGTCACAGTCAAGCGTATCGCAATAGTCAACCAGCTCGGCCAGCAGTTTGTGTATCTGCGTAAAAGGCAGGCTCTCTTCTTCAGCACGCATGATCATGGGATGCCCAGTCCCGGTAACATTGGTGCCCAGCAGCAACTCTTCATGCAGCTTCTCTCCCGGGCGCAGGCCGGTATATACAACCTCGATGTGCTCACCCACATGGGTGTCATGATTCATTTCGTAGCCACTGAGACGGATCATGCGGCGCGCCAAATCTACAATGCGTACCGGCTCACCCATATCGAGTACAAATACATCACCCCCGGTACCCATCGCCCCGGCCTGCAATACAAGCTGTGCGGCCTCGGGAATACTCATGAAATAACGTGATACTTCTGGATGGGTCACTGTAACGGGGCCGCCACTTTCGATTTGTTCCCGAAACAGGGGAACGACAGAGCCGGAAGAACCCAATACGTTACCAAAGCGCACCATACAAAATCGGGTGATGCCGTCACTCTGCTTCTGGCTCTGGCCCTGGGCCATGCCCTGCAGAATCATTTCCGCGAAACGTTTGGAGGCACCCATGATATTGGTGGGGCGTACCGCCTTGTCGGTGGAAACAAGTACGAAAGTCTCTACGCCGGCCACTCGTGCTGCTTCCGCTGCATACCAGGTGCCGAACACGTTGTTGGCAACACCCTCGGCAATGTTGTACTCCACCATCGGTACATGCTTGTAAGCCGCCGCGTGATACACCGTCTGTACACGGAATGTGCGGTAAATATTCTCCAGACGACGCTGGTCCTGCACCGAACCGAGCAGAGCCACTAACTCCACCTCAAGCTCCAGGCTCTCTATTACCGCCTGTAATTCACGTTCAAGGTTGTACAGGGCGTACTCAGAGTTATCCAGTAACACCAATTCACGCGGGGCCGATACTATGATCTGGCGACATAGCTCAGAGCCAATCGACCCACCCGCACCGGTGACCATCACCGCCTTGCCGGTGATACAACGCTCGATCAACTCCGGGTGAGGCGGCACCGGATCCCGGCCCAGCAGGTCATCCAGTTCTATATCCTGAATCTGGGTGATGCTGGCCTGGCCCGCTAATAATTCCATAATTCTGGGAACAGTACGCACATAGACAGGCAGGCCCACCAGGGAATTGATGATCTCTTTGCGCCGTTCCGGTGATGCCGAGGGAATGGCCAGTAGCACCTGGGTTATATCGTGCTCGGCAATCAACAGTGGCAAATTTTCTGGCCGCACCACCTGCAACCCATTGATAACTGAGCGCTGCAGTTTCAGGTTGTCATCTACGAACGCCACCGCATGATACTGATCTCCGTGGTGCAGGGCTGTGAGCAATTCACGGCCGGATTCGCCGGCACCGTAGATAATGACGTTCTCGGACATTGAGCGCAGTTTAGCCTGGTAATAAGCGCGCACGGTCAGGCGAGAGCCCCCTATGCCCAGCAGCGCCAGCCCCCAGTAAATAAGCGGTGTGGAACGAGGCACGTTCGCCTGGGCGAATAAAATCATGGCCGCCAGTATCAATGTAGAATAAGTGACGCCGATGATTATCGCCCAGATAGCCTGCTGGCCCATGAATCGAATAACGGCTCGATACAAACCCAGGCGCAGGAAGACCACCGCACTGAACAGTATTGTGGCAACGCCACAAAAGTACTCAGTGGCCCCCAGTTGGAAATGCATGTGGCCCCAGCGCAAGCCCACAGCCGACCACATCGCAAAGCCAACAAACACCATATCCAGGGCCAACAGACCGGCCTGTTTGATATTGCGTGGTAGCTCTATGAGTTTTTCAACGACATCCCGATAGCTGCCAATAAAGCCGGAAACAGAGCGCGATACTAAACTGCCTGGACGATTCAGCAAATCCCCTCCTACTTCCCACGGCCATGACCGACGCTAGTTGAAATTGGTATTGCTGCGCCCAAGAGGGACGAATATTACGTGAATTTGGCCGTTTTCGCCATGCCCCAGAGCAGTGGAAGATATGCCAAAATTACCAATAAAAATCCATAGTCAGGCCAGGTTTGCACCACCCAGGCTAGCGGGGTGAGCCACAGGGCGTTCAACGACAGTAGCAGTATATCCAGTTCCAGATGAGAACCACGGTGCCGACTGAGGCGCTGGTAGGCATGTAATCGGTGGGGTTGGGTGAACCGCTGTCCACTCACTATACGCCACACCAGGGTCCAACTGGCATCGGTGACAAAAACAGCCAGTAACACTAACCAGCACAAGGGGTTGAGCTGTCCCTGCACAGCTCCCAGCAGCGCCAGACCCGCCAGTAAAAATCCCGTGGGTATGCTGCCGGCATCCCCCATAAACAGTCGCGCCGGAGGCCAGTTCCACAGTAAAAACCCCAAATGGCTGGCAGCCAGAAGCAGGCAAAACAAGGCATAGCTGCCGTCACCTCCCGCCCCCCAGGCCAACAACGCCGCACCGCAGCAGGCCACAATGCACTGGATCGCAGCGATGCCGTCGATACCGTCCATAAAATTATATAAATTAAGCGACCAGAGCATGGCGGTGGCCGCGAGCACCACCAGTACCCCACCGCGCACAATGCTATCCACCAGCACAGGTGACAACAGAGTCGCCGCTACCAGCAGGCACAGCAAACCATAGACCGTGAAACGTAGCCGCACAGACAGTCCGCGCAAGTCGTCGATAACACCGAGCAGCATGAGAAACAGTGCCGCCAACGCCAGAGTAATAAACCCGCCATCCCAGGCGCCCCGCCACGAAGCGGCCAGCAGCAGTCCCGCAGCGAATGCCAGCAACATGGGCACGCCTCCTCCGTGGGGGGTAGGCTGCTGGTGGGAACTGCGCTCATTCGGTGTATCCAGGATTTGCCAGCGTCGGGCCAGTAGCAAATACAAACCACACAGGGCGGCTGACAACAGCAACGTAATCAGCAGTACGGTCATAAACCGGGCTCCCGACCACCGCCGACCATGTCTTTTACCACATCTTCGAGGCGCTGCCCGGGCCGCCAATCCATATCCGCCTGCAGCGCTGCATTGCTGTACAATTCGAACCCGAACAGCTTGTTAAATGTTGAATCTCCGTCGCTGCGAGAGAACAGGTCCAGCATCGCCGCGCCCAACCACCAGACCCAGCCTGGCAGCCAGGCAACACCCCTGCCCTTACCACTGGCATGACGCAACATGTCGTAAAGAATGCGGGTATTGTAGGGACGACTGTCGCAAACAATCCAGGTATGCAGGCCGGCAGGAGGGTTGACAGCGACCTGACACAGCAGATCTACCAGGTCCTGCAGTGCCAGCATCGAGCGGGCACCCTGCGCCGGCGGTCTTGGCAGGCCGCGCTGCACCCCGACGGCAAGGCGTGTCAGGTTACCTTTGGCATTGGCACCGAAAACCAGCACCGGCCGCAAGATAACCACCGACATGGCAGCACTGGAAAACTCCTCTCGCAGGGCACATTCCGCCTGCCATTTAGACAGGCCATAGGCGTCAACGGGTGGGGAACAATCACTTTCCGAGCGCACATGCCCGGAATCGGGGGAGCCCATCGCTTTGACACTGCTCAGGAAAACAAAACACTTTACCCCCGCAGCGGCGGCCCTGCGGGCGAGACTCAACGTAGCCAGATGATTTACTTGCTGATAGGCCGATTCCCGCGCCTGCTGATGGGCGATACCGGCCAGGTGAAATACCACTTCGATACCCACAAACAATGCCACATCGGGTTCATGTACCGCCAGATCCAGCGCCTGGGTGGGCGTACCGTCGACCAGAGGCGCACCCGACCTGCTCAGTGCAACAACAGAGTCACCCTGGTCAGCCAGTTGCCGGCAAAGTTGGCGCCCGACGAATCCGGTTGCGCCAGTAACGAGGCATCTCACGTTATTTAGGGCCTGTTGGCACTATTTGAATTAGTCACTGTCTCACGTCAAGGCGCTACGCGCCATGTCTGGCACACAAACAAAAAGGGGGCCAGAGCCCCCTCATGATACGGATGCGGTCGCCTTATTCCAGTGTTATTAACGTACGGTTTTTTTCGAGGGTGGATTTACCAATCCCCTTCACCTCAGTGAGTTCCTCAACAGAGGCAAAGGGGCCATAGGCCTCGCGGTAGCGCACGATCTCCATCGCTCGTGATTGCCCTACCCCATTGAGTGCGGCAGCCAACGTTTGAGCGTCGGCTGAATTGATATTAACGGTCGCCACAGCGGGTGCTGTTGCGACCTCCTGCGCAAATACTGCGGTGCTGCCGGCGAGCAGGCTTGCGCCAAGGGCCAGTGCAACAACCAGAGCGGCGGCCGCGCCAAACTGCCGGGTTGATAGAATGCGCTCAACCGCCAGTGCGGTCCAGGCATAGACTTGAGTCAGGTATGTATAGTTCATAATGTAATCTCCATATAGGCAAACTGCGTCCTTGCAGGCATCCGTACCGAAGAAAAGTCTAGCAGTGATTCGGACCGCAACGGGCGCTGCGGTCACATTTGATGTTACGGGGTGAGTCCCAACTCAGCATGCACTCGCTGTAAGGCCACAAGAGGGTCATCCGCGCCAGTCACCGAACGGCCGATAACCAGGTAATCCGAGCCCATCGCCACAGCATCGGCCGGCATAACCACACGGCGCTGATCGCCGGCCGCATCACCTGCCAGACGGATGCCGGGAGTGACCAGACAAAAATCATCACCCTGGGCCCGGCGCAATTCAGTGGCTTCCAGCGCGGAGCAGACCACACCATCCAGCCCACTTTGTGCCGCCAGCGCCGCCAGGCGCTGCACACGCTCTCGTGGTGACTCGGTGTAGCCCAACTCCCGCAAGTCCTCGTCTGACATACTGGTGAGCACGGTCACCCCAATCAACAGAGGTCTGCGCGAAAACACCTGCAAGGCCTTCCCCGCCGCCTCCATCATCCTGCGCCCACCGCCAGCGTGTACATTCACCATCCAGACACCAAGCTCGGCAGCGGCCCGCACAGCACCTGCAACAGTATTGGGGATATCATGAAACTTTAGATCCAGAAACACCTCAAAACCGATTTGCTGCAGTTTTTCTACCAACTGTGGCCCGCAGCGGGTGAACAATTCCTTGCCAACCTTCAGGCGGCAGAGTTCGGGAGAAAGGCGCTCTGCCAGATCCAGGGCCGGCGCCGCAGCAGCGTAGTCCAGGGCGACGATTACCGGTGTATTCACACGTCGATACTGCGCAGCTTATCCAGTTCGGTCCGCGCCGCGGTCAACTGCCGCCTGGTAGAACTGAATGAGGCGCGCATACGAACCATAATCACCGAAGAGATAAGCATCCCCAGCAAACCACCCAGGGCAAATGCTGCAAGAACCCACAGAGCGAGACTTCTTGGCTCAAAGGTATAAACCAGCAGATCCAGTGGCACCGGCACCTTGTTTTGCAAGGCGAACAGCACCCCCACACCTGTGGTGGCCAGCATAATTAGAACAGTGAGTATTTTGTAAAGATATTTCATGGGGTCGTCCAGGTCGCCAGCTAGAGATTAAAAAAGTACACTAAAGCCCCATTTGTAAACCCATATTCACCCGTTCACGTAATTCCTTACCGGGTTTAAAGTGGGGGACATACTTCCCGGTAAGCTCCACTGCGTCTCCAGTCTTGGGGTTGCGGCCACGACGCGGTTCGCGAAAATGCAGCGAGAAACTGCCAAAACCGCGAATTTCTATACGCTCCCCAGTGGATAGTGCCTGGGACATATGCTCCAGAATCGTCTTTACAGCCAGCTCTACATCCTTGGAAGATAACTGGCTCTGTCTCATCGAAATCGTTTCGATCAATTCGCTTTTGGTCATACAGCCCCCTGTGCAGAGGTATTCTTATGGGTTGCCATCAGTGAAAGCGTATTGTGGACGCTGGCAGGCTTTTACGCAAGTTGTTATTTTTTAACGAGAATTCTACCAATTTAGCGCCATTGTCCCGCTGTGAGAAGCTCTATAGATGAGTTAAAACAGCACGATGGTAGAGCAGCAGGTGGGGGGATATACCCCATCAGGGGCGTGTGAGGCCATGGGTACAATCGAAAAGGGCCCACCGAAGTGAGCCCTTTAGAGAGTGAGCCGAAGCCCGGTACAGCGAATTACTTCTCGCTCATCTGCGCCTTGATCAGGTCGCCGATGGTACCCGGCGAGGCCTTTTCCTGCTCGGTCTCCTTCAGGGACTTCACAGCCTCCTTCTCGTCATCGTAGTCCTTGGCCTTGATAGACAGGGCCAGGCCGCGGTTCTTGCGATCCACAGAGATGATCTTGGCTTCGACCGAGTCGCCGACCTTGTACAAACTGCGAGCATCGTCAACCTTGTCGCGGCTGATGTCAGAGGCCTTCAGAACGCCTTCAACTTCATCCGCCAGCTTGATGACAACCGACCTGGTATCCACCTCGATGACTTCACCAGTTACAATCGCACCGCGGTCGTTCTCAGCGACATAGTTGCCGAAAGGATCATCTTCGAGCTGCTTGACACCCAGGGAGATGCGCTCGCGCTCAGGGTCTATGGACAGGATAACCGTCTCGATCTCGTCGCCCTTCTTGTAATTGCGCACGGCTTCATCGCCCGTTTCGTTCCAGCTGATGTCAGACAGGTGTACCAGTCCGTCAATGTTGCCTTCCAGACCGATGAAGATACCGAAGTCAGTAATAGACTTGATATTGCCCGAAATCTTGTCGCCCTTGGCGTACTGGGAAGCAAAAGCGTCCCAGGGGTTTTGCTGGCACTGCTTGATACCGAGTGAGATACGACGACGCTCCTCATCGATATCCAGAACCATCACCTCTACCTCATCTCCCAGGTTGACGATTTTGGAGGGGTGTACGTTCTTGTTGGTCCAATCCATTTCGGATACGTGAACCAGGCCTTCAACACCCTCTTCCAACTCGGCAAAACAGCCGTAGTCGGTAAGGTTGGTGATGCGCGCCACAACGCGGCTGCCTTCGGGGTAACGACCGGTGATTTCAATCCAGGGATCTTCACCCAATTGCTTCAGACCCAGTGACACGCGATTGCGCTCGCGATCGAACTTGAGGATCTTGACGTCAATTTCCTGGCCAACCTCCACAATCTCGGAGGGATGCTTGATCCGCTTCCAGGCCATGTCGGTAATGTGCAACAGGCCGTCAATGCCACCCAGATCAACAAACGCACCGTAGTCAGTCAGGTTCTTCACGATACCCTTGATGGACATACCTTCCTGCAGGGATTCCAGCAGTGCGTCGCGCTCGACGCTGTTGGCAGCTTCCATCACGGCACGACGTGAAACCACCACGTTGTTACGCTTCTGGTCCAGTTTGATGACCTTGAATTCCAGTTCTTTGCCTTCCAGGTGCACGGTCTCGCGCACCGGACGCACATCCACCAGAGAGCCCGGGAGGAATGCGCGGATAGTATTGATATCCACGGTAAAGCCACCCTTGACCTTGCCGTTGATAATGCCTGTGACCACTTCATCGGCTTCGTGAGCCGCTTCCAGGTCTTTCCATGCTTCAGCGCGCTTGGCTTTCTCACGCGACAGCTTGGTCTCACCAAAGCCGTCTTCCACGGTTTCCAGTGCAACCTGCACCTCGTCCCCGATAGTCAGCTTGCATTCACCGCCGGCATCGAGAAATTGGACACGAGGGATAACACCTTCAGACTTCAGGCCCGCATGTACGGTAACCCACTCGTTATCTATATCGATAACCACGCCAGTGACAATGGCACCTGGCTTCATATCGACAGTTTTCAGACTCTCTTCAAATAGTTCAGCGAAGGATTCGCTCATTGCACATTACCTGTAAAATATGATCGGTGGTCTCCCACCTCTACCGCGCCTCCAGCCAACCCGGGTCATCCACTATAAACTGCCGCTCCAACCCTGACTGGACTCAGTAAGAGAGACAGAAGTCTGCCATTCCAAAAGGAGATAGACGCTGATCGCGACTAATTAAGACCTCTTTCTTTCACCTTTAGCATCACCAACTCATACACATCAGAGATGGGAGTGGCTGTGCTATCGATGATGATGGCGTCCTCCGCGGGCACCAAAGGAGAAACTTCACGGCTACTGTCGCGTGCGTCTCTCTCCTTGATATCCTCTAGAAGGCGCGCGAGACTAACATTTTCCCCCTTTGCAATCAACTGCTTATAGCGGCGCTCGGCGCGCTCGCTGGCACTGGCGGTAAGGTAGAACTTAAGAGGTGCTTCGGGGAACACCGCGGTACCCATGTCACGTCCGTCTGCCACCAGGCCAGGGGAGCGCCGGAACTCCCGTTGCCGCTGCAACAGGGCCTCACGCACCGCGGGAATCGCAGCCACGGTGGAAGCGCCGCGCCCTCCCTCTTCCGTGCGTATGGCACGGCTTACATCAACGCCTTTATAAACCACCAGGATCTCGCCGCTGGGTGCGGCACAAAAGCTCACGTCCAGATACCTGGCCACCTCGGTTACCGCGGGGTGGTCTTCCCAACTGACTCCTTCAATCAGACAGGCCTGGCCGGTTATCCGGTACAGGGCCCCACTGTCGAGCAGGTGCCATCCCAAGGCTTCGGCCAGCATATGACTGATAGTGCCCTTGCCCGCGCCAGAGGGACCATCGACGGTGATAACAGGAACGTCCGACATCGCTCAGTCCGCCAGAGTCGAAATCTGCAAGCCCAAACCCCGGGCCAGGGCATCAAAGCCGGGAAAGGATGTCGCCACATGATCACAATCAAGGATAGATATCTCTCGCTCGGCGCGCAGGGCCGCAATGGCAAAAGACATGGCGATACGGTGGTCGTGGTGGGTGTGAATCACACCGCCACCCAGGGTACCACCCTCAATAACGATACCGTCGTCCAGCACCTCATTGACAACGCCTATGGTGTCAAGGCCTTCAGCCATGGCAGCGATGCGGTCACTCTCCTTGACACGCAACTCTTTGGCGCCGCGCAGCACGGTGCGTCCCTCGGCACAGGCCGCTGCGATAAACAAGATGGGGAATTCATCGATTGCCAGCGGCACCTGCTCCTCGGGGATCTCAATACCCTTGAGAGGCGCGTAGCGCACACGGATGTCGGCTACCGGCTCGCCACCCACCTCGCGCTCGTTCCTGATGGTGATATCGGCTCCCATCAGTCTCAATATGTTAAGCACACCGGTACGCGTGGGATTGATCCCCACGTGGGTAAGCAGCAGGTCGGACCCCGGTGCGATACTGGCTGCCACCAGGAAAAACGCGGCGGATGAAATGTCCGCCGGTACATCTATATTGGTTGCCAGCAGGCCGCCGCCGCCGGCCAGGGAGATCACACCATTGTCGCTTATGACTTCGTAGCCAAAGCCACGCAGCATGCGCTCAGTGTGATCACGGGTCGCAGCGGGCTCTGTAATGGAGGTGCGGCCCTCACTATACAAGCCGGCAAGTAGCACACAGGACTTTACCTGGGCACTCGCCATCGGCAAATCATAATGAATACCACGCAGAGGCCGGCCGCCGGCAATCTTCAGGGGAGGCCGGCCGCCCTCCTGCCCCTGGATATCGGCTCCCATCAGGGACAGGGGGTCTATCACCCGCCCCATCGGCCGCCCACGCAGGGAGGTATCCCCGGTCAGCTCGGTATCGAACAACTGGCCGGCCAGCAGGCCGGATAACAGACGGATACTGGTGCCCGAGTTACCCAGGTCCAGGGCCGCACGGGGCGCCTTCAAACCCCACATACCAACACCGTGGATAATGACTTTGCCATTATCAGGCCCTTCTATCTGCACCCCCATCTCGCGAAAAGCAGCAACCGTGGCCAGCGCATCTGCGCCCTCCAGGAAACCACTCACCCGCGTGGTCCCCTCCGCCAGTGCGCCGAGCATGATGCAGCGGTGGGAAATAGATTTGTCGCCGGGGACCCTAACCTCGCCCGCAATGGCACCACCCGGCATTAACTTGAATTCCATAGTGTTTCTCTCAGGGTTTCTGCTTATTGCGCTGTGCCAGGATAGATGAAAATTCGTCACGGGCCTGTTTGGCCCTACTAAAGGTGTCGAACAACTGGTCCGCGTTCTCGGCGGCCACCGCACTGCGCAGGCAGCCCAAGTGCTCACTGAAGGTGTCGATGGCATCCAGCAGGGCCGCCTTGTTGGCAATGGCGATATCGCGCCACATGACCGGGTCGCTGGAGGCTATTCGGGTAAAGTCGCGAAAGCCACCCGCGGCGAAGCGAAAAATATCGTCACTGGCATCGGATTGGGCCAGGGCATCCACCAGGGTATAAGCAAGCACATGGGGCAAATGGCTGGTAGCGGCCAGCACCGCATCGTGCTCCGCCACTGTCATATCCACCACCTCGGCGCCGACACTGTCCCACATGGCGCGAATCAGTTCCACCGCTGCCGGGTCGTTACCCTCAACCGGCGTGAGAATCACCCGGTGGTTGACAAACAGGTCGGCGCTGGAGGCGTCCACCCCACTGCGCTCAGAGCCCGCTATAGGGTGGCCCAGCACCAGCTGCGGTGGCATGCGGCCATCCCACGCCTGCCGCGCGGCGTTTAATATATTGCCCTTTACGCTGGCTACATCGGTTATCAGCGGCCCGCCAGTGCGTCCAACCAGCTTGGGCAATATCTGCCGCAGCATGTTGGATGCCACCAGGGTCGGTGTGCAGACCACCAGAATGTCCGCCTGCTCGATGGCTTCATCCAGGTCCAGGGTAAAGTCATCAATAACACCCAGCTCCACACCGCGACGCAGGGAGGGCTCACGGTGCCCGTAACCGATAAAGCGCTGGCTAAAGCCGCTGCTGCGTAGTGCCCGCGCCAGGGAGCCGCCAATCAGGCCCAGACCCAGGATAACGACATTGTTCGCTGGGTAGTTCACCTAGATTACCGACTGGGGGTAAGACCCCAGGGGTTTCAGCAAAATGGACTGCTCTTCCAGCTCGGTCACAATAGCCGCGATATTGTTGTCCTGTAGATGACCCTCAAACTCAATGAAAAACACGTAGGCCCACTTCTCCGTACGCGAGGGCCGCGTATCAATGCGGGTCAGGCTGATGCCGCCGCGCCGAAATGGCTCCAGCAAGGTAAACAGCGCGCCGGGTTTATTGCGACTGGAGACGATGATGGAGGTCTTGTCGCGACCGCTGGGGGGTACTTCCTCGCGCCCGATTATCAGGAAGCGGGTGGTGTTGTCCACGTAGTCCTCAATATGCGCGGCCACTTTTTCCAGGTGGTACCGCTCGGCCGCCATATCACCGGCGACCGCGGCCACCCCGGGAATCTCAGCCGCCATGCGGGCCGCCTCACCGTTGCTGCTCACCGCCTCCCGTTCAATATTGGGCCAGTGTTTGTCCAGCCAGTTGCGGCACTGGGCCAGGGCCTGCTGGTGGGCGCAAATCCGGGTAATACTCTGCTGGTCAGTCTGTGGTGCCACCAGCAAATGATGGCCTATGCGCAATTCCACTTCACCGGATATCTTTAAGGACGAGTCCATGAAGTTATCCAGGGTGTGGCTCACCATACCCTCTGTGGAATTCTCCACCGGCACCACGCCGTAGTTACACTCACCGGACTCCACCTGGGCGAATACCGCATCGATGGTGGGCTGGGGTACACATATGGCGGCGTGACCGAAGTGCTTGATAGATGCCGCCTGGGTAAACGTACCCTCGGGCCCCAGGTAGGCGACTTGCAGTGGTTTTTCCAATGCCAGGCAGGCCGACATGATTTCGCGAAAGATGTGCGCGACAGTCTCGCCGGCCAGTGGCCCGGGGTTGCGCTTGATGATACGCTGCAATACTTGGGCCTCGCGCTCCGGGCGATAATAGACCACCTCGGCGTCCGGCTCGCCGCGTTCCTGTGCCGCCAGAATATCCGCCAGTTTGATGTCTGCCACGCGCTGCGCGCACTGCGCGCGACGGCTGATCAGCGCCTGGATTTCCTGGTCTATAGCGTCTATATCCGCCCTGACCTGGTCGAGATCCCTTGTGTCTGTCATATTAGGGTCCGCCAACACCATTTGAGTTAGCCCTCTTAACCGTTGCGTTGTTCGAAATCTTGCATGAAGGCGATCAAGGCATCCACCGCCGCCTCACTCACTGCATTGTAGATGCTGGCACGCATGCCACCCACGGAGCGGTGCCCCTTGAGATTCAACAGCCCCGCCGCCTCGGACTCCTGCAGAAACAACTTGTCCAGCGCCGCATCCGCCAGGGTAAATGGCACGTTCATCAGCGAACGGCTGGCCAGCTCCACCGGGTTGGCATAGAAAGCACTGTCGTCGATGGCCCCATACAACTTTTGCGCCTTGCGTCTGTTGGTGGCGCCCATCGCCTCCAGGCCACCGCCGCGTTGCAGCCAGTCAAACACCAGACCCGACAGGTACAGAGCGTACGTCGGCGGCGTGTTGTACATGGAGTCGTTGTCCGCGGCGGTCTGCCAGTTGAGCATGGCGGGGCATTTCGCATCCGCGCGACCCAGCAGGTCACGACGCACAATCACCAGGGTGAGACCGGCGGGGCCGATATTCTTCTGGGCGCCGGCGTAGATCACCCCAAAGTCATCGACCTGCAGAGGGCGGGACAGGATAGTGGAGGACATATCCGCCACCAGCGGCACCTGTACCCGCGGCGTCCAGAAATACTCCACGCCACCAATGGTCTCGTTGGGCGTGTAATGCAGGTAGGCCGCATCCGCGCCCAACTGCCAGCTATCCTGTGGCGGTATAGTTGAGAAGTTTGTATCTTCAGAGGAGGCGGCTACATTGACGTCACAGTAGCGCTTCGCCTCGGCGATAGCCTTCTTCGACCACTGCCCGGTGTTGACATAGTCGGCGCGGCCCTTGTCACCCAGCAGGTTAAGCGGCACGGCAGAAAACTGCGTGCTCGCACCGCCTTGCAAAAACAGCACGGCATAATCATCGGACATGCCCAGCAAATCACGCAGGGTCTGCTCAGCGCGCTCCGCCACTCCCACGACCTCGGGGCTGCGGTGGCTCATTTCCATCAGGGACAGGCCCTTGCCATGCCAGTCCAGCATTTCATCGCGGGCAGTTTCCAGAACCGACTCAGGCAGCGAGGCCGGCCCGGCGCAAAAGTTGTAACAACGGGTCATTGTGCTTGTTTCCTTGGGACCGAAAGAAACGGCGTGCTACTGCGCGCCGTCGTCTTCTGTTTCATTTTCGAACACCACCTCAGGAGCCGGTTCATCGATGCGCTCAACCCCCACCAGGTGTTCGCCTTCTTTGGTGCGAATGACACGTACGCCCTGGGTATTGCGGCCCAGCACAGACACTTCGTCGGTGCGGGTTCTTACCAGAGTGCCCTGATTGGAGATCAACATCAGCTCGTCGCCCTCAAATACCTGCACCGCACCGACCAGCTTGCCGTTGCGATCACTGGTAGACATGGCGATGACACCCTTGTTGCCGCGACCCTTGGTGGGGAAATCCTCGATCGCGGTGCGCTTGCCGTAGCCGTTCTCACTCACAGTGAGCACTTTGCCATCCGCACGCGGAATAATCAGGGAGATCATACTGTGGCCAGCGCCCAGGCGTATGCCGCGCACACCGCGGGCAGTCCGGCCCATGGCGCGCACATCCGCCTCTTTAAAGCGCACGGCCTTGCCCTCACTGCTGAACAACATGACATCGCAGTCGCCTACCGTGATGGCGGTTCCCACCAGCACATCGCCCTCATCCAACTCCAGGGCGCGCAGACCGACACTGCGCTGGCGGGAGAAATTGGTCAGGGCGGTTTTCTTGACCGTGCCGTTGGGGGTGGCCATAAAGGTGTAGTGCCCTTCGGTGTACTCCTCCACCGGCAGGATGGATGTCACCCGCTCACCCTCTTCCAGGGGCAACAGGTTGACCATGGGCCGGCCACGGGAATTGCGCCCCGCCAGTGGGATCTGGTACACCTTCAGCCAGTAAACTTTACCCAGGTTGGAGAAACAAAGAATTGTGGCGTGGGTGCTGGCGATCAGCAGGTGTTCGACAAAATCTTCATCTTTCACAGCCGTAGCGGATTTACCCGTGCCGCCACGGCGCTGGGCCTGGTAGTCGGTCAGGGGCTGAGTTTTGGCGTAGCCGCCGTGGGAGATGGTGACCACCCGATCCTCTTCGGTGATCAGGTCTTCCACCGTCAGGTCGTGCTGGGACGCGGTAATTTCAGTGCGGCGCTCGTCACCGTACTCTGCGACTATTGCTTCCAACTCCTCGCGGATCACCAGTTTCAAACGCTCCGGGTCTCCCAGGATATCGAGGAAATCGGCGATTTCGCGCAATCGCTCCTGGTATTCATTCAACAGTTTTTCATGTTCCAACCCGGTCAGGCGATGCAGGCGCAATTCCAGAATAGCCTGGGCCTGCACCGGCGACAGGTAATATTTGCCGTCGCGCAGGCCGTACTGTGACTCCAGGCCATCCGGGCGGCAGGCGTCACTGCCCGCGCGCTCCAGCATGCCGGTGACATCCCCGGGCTCCCAGGACTGTGCCAGTAACTTCTCCCTGGCCTCAGATGAACTGGGAGATGCCTTGATCAGTGCGATAACCGGGTCGATATTGTTCAGGGCGATGGCCAGGCCCTCCAGGATATGGCCGCGTTCGCGCGCCTTGCGCAGCAGGTACACGGTGCGCCGCGTCACCACTTCGCGACGGTGACGAATAAAGGCTTCGAGGATTTCCTTGAGATTCAGGATCTTCGGCTGGCCATCTACCAGCGCCACCATATTAATACCGAACACGGACTGCAGCCCGGTCTGGGCATAGAGATTGTTGAGCACAACATCGCCGATTTCGCCACGGCGCAGCTCGATGACAACACGCATACCGTCCTTGTCGGACTCGTCGCGCAGCTCGGTAATACCCTCTATCTTCTTGTCCTTGACCAGCTCAGCGATGCGCTCTATCAGGCGGGCCTTATTCAACTGGTAGGGCAGTTCGTGGATAAGGATGATGTCCTTGCCACGCTTCTCATCCTGTATCACTTCCGCCCGCGCCCGCACATAGATGCGGCCGCGGCCGGTGCGATAGGCCTGGATGATGCCGGCCCGGCCATTGATAATGCCGGCAGTGGGAAAATCAGGCCCCGGGATGTGCTCCATCAATTCATCGACCGTCAGCTGGGGGTCCGCGATCAACGCCAGGCAGCCGCTGATCACCTCGGTGAGATTGTGGGGTGGAATATTGGTAGCCATACCCACGGCGATACCGGAGGAGCCATTGATCAACAGGTTGGGTACCCGGGTGGGCATCACCACCGGAATGCGCTCGGTGCCGTCGTAGTTGTCTACGAAGTCCACCGTTTCCTTGTCGAGGTCCGCCAGTATCGAGTGGGCGATCTTGCGCATACGGATTTCTGTATAACGCATGGCGGCGGCCGAATCCCCGTCCACGGAACCAAAGTTGCCCTGGCCATCCACCAGCATATAGCGCAATGAAAATGGCTGGGCCATACGCACGATGGCCTCATACACCGCGGAATCACCGTGGGGGTGGTATTTACCAATCACATCGCCCACCACACGCGCCGATTTCTTATAGGCCTTGTTCCAGTCATTGTTGAGTTCGTTCATGGCGAACAGGATGCGCCTGTGCACGGGCTTGAGGCCATCTCGCACATCGGGCAGGGCCCTTCCCACGATTACACTCATGGCGTAATCGAGGTAAGACTGTTTCATCTCGTCCTCGATATTGACGAGAAGAATTTCTTTGGCTATTTCACCCATGTACAACGGTTTCCTTGAGTACCTGCGAAAAGGCTTTCACGACTGCGACCAAGCCCCTATAACGGGCCCTGCAAAGCCGCCTGAACAGCATTGCGCGCGCCCGAAAACAAACCGTCGATTATACGGGAAGATGCCCCATTCTCGCCATGTTTTTGCAGTATTTCGCCGCAATTCAGGCAGGCCCGGCAGATTTTCAGCCGGCTCTGGCAATTTTGCGGTTATACTTTCGCGCGGACTCCTATTTTCCAGCTAAACTGCCGCCGGCTGGCGCTTTTTTGACTAAACACAGACACCTCAGGGAACAGGAATCACGCACCATGAGCCCGCTACCGCAAACCGCTGATTTCCTGCTTCATCCGGACTGGGTTGTACCGGTGGTACCGCACGGTGCAATACTGGAAAACTACAGTATCGCCCTGACCAAAGACCGCATCACAGCCCTGCTGCCACGCCGCGAGGCCCAGGCAATTGACGCCCAACAGGTACTGGAGTTACCCGGGCACACCCTACTCCCCGGCCTGATTAACTGCCACGGCCACGCGGCCATGAGCCTGTTGCGAGGCTATGCGGACGACCAACCCCTGATGCCCTGGCTGGAACAGCATATATGGCCCGCCGAGGCCGCCCATGCCAGTGCACAATTTGTGCACGACGGGACCGAACTGGCCATTGCCGAGATGATCCGCTCGGGCACCACCACTTTCAGCGATATGTACTATTTTCCCGACAGCTGCGCCGCCACCGCCGAGCGCCTGGGCATGCGCTGCCAGATCACCTTCCCCGTCCTCGATTTTCCCACCGCCTGGGCCCGCGACGCGGATGAATACATCAGCAAGGGACTGGCCCTGCGCGACAACATCAAACACAGCAAGCTGGTGTCGCTGGGGTTTGGACCCCATGCGTCCTATACCGTATCGGAGCCCAACCTGGTGAAAGTGGCCATCCTGGCAGCGGAGCTGGATGTGGCGGTACAAATCCACCTGCATGAGACTGCCGGTGAGGTACTGCTGGCCGTTGAACAAAATGGCGAGCGGCCACTGGACACGTTGCACCGTCTGGGCCTGCTCGGCCCCAGGACCCAATGCGTGCATATGACCGACCTGGGCGAGCAGGATATAGCCTTGCTGGCCTCTACCGGCGCCCATGTGGTGCACTGCCCGCAATCCAATATGAAGCTGGCTTCCGGCACCTGCCCGGTGAGCAAGTTGATGAGCAGGGGCGTCAACGTGGCCCTGGGCACCGACAGCGCCGCCAGCAACAACGACCTCAATCTGTTTGGCGAGATGAAGACCGCAGCCCTGCTGGCCAAACTGCAGTCGGGCGATGCCACGACACTACCCGCCGCTGATGCGCTGGCCATGGCGACCATCAACGGCGCCCGGGCAATGGGGATGGAAGAGCACATTGGCAGCCTGGAGGTGGGTAAGCAGGCGGACCTGATCGCCGTGGACCTGAGCGGGCCGGAAACCCAGCCGCTTTATAGTCCCCTGTCACAACTGGTTTATACCGGCAACGGCAGCCAGGTGAACCACAGCTGGATTGCCGGCGAGATGGTAATGGAGCAACGACAACTTACACACATTGACCTCCCCGCCCTGGCCACACGAACCCGGGCCTGGCAGCAACGAATCGCCGCTACAGCAGGCCAGGATAAATGACTGACAGCGCCCCGCCAATAAGCTTTCCACAAAACCTGAAAGCCGTTATTTTCGACCTGGATGGCACACTGATAGACACCGCTGACGAATTCGTACCCGTGGTACAGGCGCTACGGGCTGAGCACAACCTGGAGGAAATGGACCCGCAGCGCATCCGCGCCTCGGTCTCCAATGGCGCCCGGGCACTGGTCAGTCTGGGGCTTGCCATGCGTGAAGACGCCCTGGAATTTGAGAGCAAACGCCTGCGTCTGCTGGAACTGTACAGCCAGGTGCTGGGCACCATCGCCAGGCCCTACCCCGGTATAGAGGCGCTGCTGGGCGAGCTGTATAAAAGAGGCATAACCTGGGGCATTTCGACCAACAAACCACGGGCCTACACCGAGCCACTGCTACAGCGGCTGAACATGCGGCCACAAGCCGGGAGTGTGGTGTGTCCCGATGACGTGACCGAGCGCAAACCACACCCCGAGTCCCTGTACCTCAACTGCGCAGAGCTGAACTGTTCACCCCGGGAAGCGATTTACGTGGGCGATCACCGACGTGATATCGACGCGGGGCGACGCGCCGGCATGTACACCATTGCGGCCACATACGGCTATATCGAGCCGGACGATGACCCCTACCATTGGGGGGCCAACGCCCATGCCGGGTGCAGCACTGAATTACTCAGTTTGATTCTGGGCGAGTAACGATAGGAGTCACAACATGGAAATACTAACCGCGCCAGCTGATTATGCTCCCCGGGGTGACCTGCTATCGCGCAAGACCATTGTCGTCACTGGCGCCGGCGACGGTATCGGCCGGGCTGCGGCCCTGCGTTACGCCCAATACGGCGCGACCGTGATTTTGCTGGGCCGGACGCTCAGCAAGCTGGAAGCTGTGTATAACGAGATAGAGGCAGCCGGCGGGCCCCAGCCCAGCATTATCGAACTGGACCTGGCCACCGCCGCCGAAGCAAACTACCAGACCCTGGCCAGCGGCCTGGCCGCCGAATTTCCTCACCTGGACGGCCTCCTGCACAACGCCAGTATCCTGGGAGACCGGCGCCCGATTGAAAGCGCCAGCTACGCCAGCTGGCAGGAGGTGATGCGGGTCAACGTCAATGCCCAGTTTCTGCTGACGCGCTACCTGCTACCCCAGTTACAGGCGGCGCCTGCTGCCTCTATCGTATTCACCTCATCGGGAGTGGGCCGTACCGGCAGAGCCTACTGGGGCGCCTATGCGGTATCCAAGTTCGCCACTGAAGGTTTTATGCAGGTGTTGGCCGATGAGTTGGAAAATACGTCGAAGGTGCGGGTAAACAGCCTCAACCCGGGGGCGACCAATACCAGTATGCGCAGAACCGCCTATCCGGCGGAGACACCCACCGACAATCCCGCGCCGCAGGATATTATGGCGGCTTAT
>Ga0164315_10000665_pt1 | contig 24489 bp, 23 predicted proteins | sample GuaBasSedimGuay6_FD_113737 | JGI IMG/M metagenome (GOLD analysis project Ga0164315, IMG submission 113737) | Subseafloor sediment microbial communities from Guaymas Basin, Gulf of California, Mexico - Guay6, Core 4569-2, 0-3 cm | ecosystem: Environmental > Aquatic > Marine > Hydrothermal vents... | reverse complement strand
TTGATTGTCAACTATATATATCTGGATGTACTTATGCGTGATTTGTCCCACTATGTTGGGGATAAGTAGTCGAGGCTTTCACATTTTTTTTTCGTATAATTGATGGATTAATGACTTATTTTTTAAAACTCAGATAACCATGAAATTTGTTGTATCCAGTATGGAACTGTTGGGCCATCTTCAGGCCGTCAGTCGTGTGATAAGTAATAAGAACACGCTTCCAATTCTAGATAATTTCCTCTTTTCTCTGGAGGACGGTAACCTGGAGATTACAGCGTCGGATCTTGAATCCACTCTGATTACCCAGATTCAACTGGAGAATACCGATGGCTCAGGAGCTCTGGCAGTTCCTGCCCGTATACTTACCGATACATTAAAAGAGTTTCCGGATATTCCACTCACTTTTGAGATCAATACAGAAAGCCTGATGATTGTGATCCAGAGTGAAAATGGAAAGTTTACCATCATGGGTCAGAATGGCGCTGAATTTCCCCAAATGCCTGTGATCAAAGATGACCAGAAGCAGTTGCTGGAACTGGACCAGGAGGTTCTGCTCACTGGAATCAATAAATCCCTTTTCGCCACTGCCGATGATGAGTTACGTCCGGTGATGAATGGTATTTTCATGGAGCTTTCGCCCGATGACATTACTTTTGTAGCTTCAGATGCACATAAGCTGGTTCGATACAAAAGGACCGATGCTGCAGCAGAAAGTGCATCCAGTTTTATTCTTCCCAAGAAACCGGCTTCATTGTTAAAGAACATTTTACCCAAGGAGGAGAATAAAGTGGTCCTTGAATTCGACGACAGAAATGCTTCATTTACCCTCACCAACTACAAACTGGTATGCAGGCTTGTGGAGGGCAATTATCCCAGCTACAACTCCGTGATTCCTACGGAAAATCCTTATAAGATGAGTATCGATCGCCTCTCTTTTTATAACACACTTAAGAGGGTATCGGTATTTTCCAACCAGGCCAGCAATTTGGTAAAGCTTGCTTTGACCGGAAACCAGCTGAATATTTCAGCCCAGGACATTGATTTTTCAATCTCAGCCACTGAGAGGCTAAGCTGTCAGTACGAAGGCGAAGACATGGAAATTGGATTTAAATCTACCTTTCTCATCGAAATTCTTGCCAACCTGGCCTCTGATGATGTGATTCTCGAGATGAGTGATCCCACCAGGGCTGGAATTCTGCTTCCGGCAGTAACTGATAATGAGAGTGAAGATACCCTCATGCTTCTGATGCCTATGATGATAAATGCTTAGCGAATGAAGCTTAATCTGAAAAATCCCATTGTCTTTTTCGATCTTGAAACTACAGGTATCAATATCGCTGCCGACAGGATTGTGGAAATCGCCTATCTCAAAGTAGACCTTAACGGGAACGAAACCTCTAAATCCCAGAGGATCAATCCCGAGATGCCCATTCCCGAGAAAGTAACCGCCATTCATGGCATCTCCAATGAGGATGTGAAGGATGCTCCCACTTTTAATGAGATCGCCAGGAGCCTGGCCAATGAGATTGAAGGATGTGATCTGGCCGGGTACAACTCAATCAGGTTTGATATTCCCTTACTGGCTGAAGAATTTCTGAGAGCAGGGGTGGATATCGACCTGAGCAAGAGAAAGTTTGTTGACGTGCAGGTCATCTTTATGAAAATGGAGCCTCGTACCCTTACCGCAGCATATAAATTCTTCGCCGGAAAAGAGTTAACTGATGCTCACTCGGCCGAGGCCGATACCCTGGCCACATACGAGGTATTACAGGCCCAGCTGGATCGTTATCCAAACCTGGAGAATGACATTGGTAAGCTGGCTGAATTCTCTGCGCACAACCGAAATGTGGATTTCGCCGGAAGGATTATTTACAATGAAGATGATGTGGAGGTATTTAATTTTGGAAAATACAAAGGAAAGCCGGTTAGAGAAGTGCTGCAAAGCGATCCAGGGTACTTTGGGTGGATGATGAATGGAGATTTCCCCCTCTATACCAAAAAGGTGCTCACTTCCATAAAATTAGATTCCAGTAAGAAATAGACCCATGAAGATCATCTGCATTGGCAGGAATTACGTGGCTCATGCAAAAGAGCTGAACAATGAGGTGCCCACAACTCCGGTTTTCTTTATGAAACCCGATTCGGCACTGGTGATTTCCAACCGACCGTTTTTCTATCCCGATTTCTCCAGTGATGTTCATTACGAGCTGGAAGTGGTGGTTCGCATCGACAGGCTTGGAAGAAGCATAGAAGAAAAATATGCCAACAGGTACTTTAGTGAGATCGGACTGGGGGTGGATTTTACCGCCCGTGATTTGCAAATGAAGCAGAAGGAGAAGGGCCTTCCCTGGGAAATTGCTAAAGGATTCGATTATTCTGCGCCCATCAGTGAATTCTTTCCGTTGAAACAATTCAAGGACATTCACAATCTCTCCTTTAAACTGGACCTGAACAGTAAAACAGTTCAGGATGGAAATACCTCTCTGATGATCTTCAGTTTTGAGAAGATTATCTCTTATGTGTCCAGGTATATGACCCTCAAAACGGGTGACCTTATTTTTACAGGGACGCCTGCAGGAGTAGGGCCTGTGGCCATCAATGACAGGCTGGAGGCATACCTGGAAGGGGAGAAGATCATGGATTTCCCGGTAAAGTAATGGCAAAAGCAACATACAAGGTTCACAGGATCTCTCTTGTGAACGTATCTGCCTTTCTTATCTACAGACCTGGTGAGGCCATTCTGGTTGATTCAGGAAATGGCGGTTCGGAACAGAAAATACTGGATACCCTGTGGGATCTTGGGCTCGAACTTAACATGCTAAAGCTGGTGATCCTTACCCATGCACATTTTGATCACGCCGGTTCTGCCGGTAAGTTGAAGGAATTAACCGCCTGCAAGGTGATGTCTCACAACTCGGAGATTAGCAGGCTCAAAGCCGGTTATGCGCCTCTACCCCCGGGTACACGCTGGAAGGCCAGGTTATTGGTGGGATTGGGCCGTACATTCAGAAGCAGTATGGGGAAATTCCCACCTGTGGAACCAGATATAGCTATACAGGATACTTTTGATCTGAACGAATTTGGATTCCCGGGCAGGGTAATTCACACTCCAGGACACACCCATGGCTCCATGGTGGTCCTTATGGATGGGGGCGATCTGATAGGGGGGGATACCCTTTTTGGAGTGGCAAACAAGCAACACTTTCCTCCTTTTGCCGAAGATCTGCCTGCCCTGGTCAACAGCTGGAAAATGATCCGGGGGTTACCTGTCAAAACCATCTATCCCGCACATGGCAAGTACTTCTCATTCGATAGCTTTATGGAAGAGTTTGAGGGAGCCATGGTTAGGTATGGGTGAGTTCACTGCTTGTATTTCAGAGTCGTTGGTATTTATAAATGCTTTTGCAACCCTATTCTCCAGACAATAAGTTCAGGTTTAACCTGGGTTATCAACGATAGAAATATCCATGCAAAATGCAAGTATAGATTTCAATATACATGGATAAACTATCAGAATCTGTATCCCAATAACAGGGTGAGCTTTCTGGTTTTCGATTGTAAATCTAAATATGAAGACATGCAGAGCAAGCTGGAGAAGTCCCATCCGTTCAGATAATCTAATAAAAGTTACCATATAGGGTAACTTTTATTAGATTTGTATTGAATGAGGATAATAAAAGAAAAAACACTCGCTGATTACTTCAAGGCAGATAGATACAAACCGGCAGCAGAACCTTTAAAAGCCTGGGTTTTTGAAGTAAGATACTCGACCTGGGACAATGCAAATGAACTGAAATCGAAATACAGGAATGCCAGTGTATTAAGTTCTAAAAGAGTAGTGTTCAATATCAAAGGCAATGATTACCGGCTAGTTGTTGACATTGAATACAAATTGAAGATTGTTTTTATAGTGTGGTTCGGCACCCATGCTGAGTATGATAAAATAGATGCTAAAACGGTAAGTTATGAGAACTAAGATATTAAAGACAGAACAGGAGTATAATGAGGCTTGCGAAAGGATCTACAGCCTGATGAATAGCTCGGATAATGCCATAGAACCTGACAGCCCAGAAGGAGAAGAGATAGAGCTTTTATCCTTGCTGGTTGAAAAGTATGAGCGGGAGCATCACCAGTTAGAAGCTCCGGATCCCATAGAGGCGATTAAGTTCAGAATGGAACAAATGAACCTAAGGCAGGTAGACATTGCTCCTCTGTTTGGTGGAAAGACAAGGGTGTCAGAGGTGTTGCATCGAAGAAGGCCCTTAACCCTGAAAATGATCACCCTGTTAAACCGGTATCTTGGAATCCCCCTGGAATCTCTGGTCAGCGGAAATGAAGAAATAGAACTTGAAGCTGAAAAGAGGGATAAACTCTTAAGTATATCCTCCATCCAGGAATACTTAAAAGGTGGCCGGGCAGCAATGATTTAATCCTCACTCCCCGCCCTTCTGCAGAATCTTTTTTGTCATGTTTTTTGCAGTTGCAAATGCGCCGCTGGTGGTAACGGCGTTATCAGAAAGTTCAGAATCTTTCTTTTTCACTGAGACATACGCTTTAAACAAAGGCGGGGACTATAAAATGGTATCAAATCTAGTTAGAGTCTATGGACAGACTCTAATTAGCAATAATCCTGATTTAAGCAATCCAGCAAAAAGCATCCGGATCAAGAATCCTTCTCATAGAATGGCACATGACCTGTTAAACAGAGAGGAACTTGATGCTCTTTATAAATCTGTTGAAAGCAATGATGTCCGAAATATCAGGAACAAAGTTATCCTCGGAATTTTGATATTCCAGGGAATTTCGACAGGTGAATTGCATAGGCTTCGTGCAAATGATATATTATTTAGAAAGGGAACAATGCTTATTCGTGAAAGTCCTGCCAGTCAATGGAAGAAGGGATCAAATGCAAGAGAGCTTGAATTGGAAGCCCTCCAAATCATAGACCTAATCGATTATATTGATAATTTCAGACCAAGAATTCTTGGGGATAGATATAGACATCTCCCAGGGCGAAAACCGAATATTGAAAATCTATTCCGAAAATCTGATCAATTATTACTCAGTGTTGCTGGATCGCAAGAATTGAAGAATAGTCTGCATCATTTATTCATAGATTTATCCAACACGTATCCCAAGGTCAAAAATGCCACCCAGATCAGACAAAGTGTTATTGCGCTTTGGTTAAAGCAATATGATCTAAGAACCATACAATATATGGCCGGACATAGATATGTAAGCAGTACAGAGTTCTATAAGCAAATCAATATTATAAAGCTCAAAAGGAAAATCGATGAATATCATCCCGCGAATAGGATTGCAAGGGAAAGGAATTGAATGTGTTTAACTGTTATATTACACAATATTGATTCTGTTGGGAAATCCTTAGGCATCATACCGTTGTCTAAGTAAGAATATTATTCTATTATAGAATGTAGTGGGTAGGCTGCCACTTTATGTGTCGATTCTTCCTTAATATTTAATAACTTTGAGTAGATTCCTATTCAATGGCAAGCAAGAATCAAATACCTGCTGAAATTAAAGCAATCGCCAGATTATATATTTCTGACGCAGATGTAATGTTATTTGGTTCAAGAGCTAAGAAAAGTAATTCTGCTGACAGCGATTATGATATATTAATTGTCACTGATCAGACGATCTCAGTAACGCAAAAAACTCCTTTACGAACTAACATTCGAAAGGATCTTCTTTCAAAAGGGATTAGATCAGATATTCTTATTCAAAGCAAAGCTGAGATTGAAAAAAAGAGAAAGTTACCTGGTCATATTATTAGGCGGATACTTAATGAGGCAATTATTCTATGAACCCAGAGAAGATAGACTATATCCAGAATTGGTTGTTCCGGGCACGAGAAGATATTGCTGTAATGAATAGACTCTCAGATTCCGAGATTGAGTTTTACACCAGTACTATTTGTTTTCATGCTCAACAGTCAGTAGAAAAGTATCTTAAGACATTCTTAATTTATCACGATATTGATTTTCCTCGAACACATGATGTAGACTTCTTGCTTATGGAATGTCAGAAAATCGATGATACAAATTTCGATCTTAATTTAAAAAGCCTAACGGAATTTGGAGTTTCAGTAAGATATCCTGATGATTTCTATATTCCGAGCGTTAAAGAAACTAAGGAATACCTAGAAATAGCTCTTACCGTCAAAAGTATAGTCGAAAGCTTAATCCCAATATCAAAATTTTAATCAAGTTCTTTAAAAAAAAATCAGCGAATCTCAAGTCAATTTAGACTGGTATGACTATGGGGCTCGGTTCTATGATCCGGCTCTGGGACGCTTTACCACTCAAGATCCTTTATCGTTTTTATTATCTGATGAATCTCCATATAGTTATGCAAAAAACAATCCTGTTAAGTATATTGATTATGAGGGACTGTGGCCTTGGGATTCTGAGGCAGAGAAAAACAGAAAAAAAACACAACGGAGACTTAATAGAGCGAATAGACAGAGGGCAAGAGAGAGAAGAAGAAGTGCATTTAAATACCCCAGAGGCAATAAGTATAATCCGAATTTTGCAACGATTGCAATTCATGGATCTGGAGTCAATAATAAAGATTTAGCTCCTCAAGCGCTGAATGTCACCTCACCTCCATTTGGCTTGGATTTTAATGGGGATGCTATTGCCAGGCTTCCATTTGACTTCTCCAAATCATCAAGCCCTTTTGATGACTGGACTAGAAGAACAGGTACCCGAAAGCCTATTATTAGTGGAAGTATTTGGATTGGTGGTGCAGCAAATTTCGGTAAAGGATATAGCAAAGAGGACGTCAAAAAGCTTTTGAGTCCGCTCGCGGATTATATAAATTCTAATCCAGGTTTTATAGTTCAGGTTGTGAATTCAACCCCTTGGTTTAACGCACAAAAAGATGGACCTGCATTTTGGGATGCTAAAACCGGGAATATGTCTCCCTATACCAAAAGTCAAATTATGGGAGCCAGGAGATCCACAATAAGGACAATACTAATTCAATTAGGTGTGTCTCCTAATCAAGTAAGTATTATTAATGAGTGGGGATCTAGCTTCGGCATAGACGCTCAGCCTAATTAAAGAGAGTAATGTATTGTTATATTAGAATTCGATTCCTTTTAATCGTATTATCCTATTTGTTTGCTACTGCGAATAATGGAAACTGTCAGGAAACCATTGATTGTTATAAGTACTGGGCGCTTGATCATGAACTGGTGTGGTCTGATTTCAGGGGTTTTGTGGATAGTACTCATATTACCCAATATGGAGAGAGTCCAAGTGCTGTATCAGTGATTTCCATCAGTTACACATTTGATTATCTTGGCACTGCATTATCTGATATTAAGGTTCATTGCGTATTTAACAAGGAATTGTCTTGGACGAAAGATACATGTTCGAAGAGTCTATTGCAACACGAACAGCTGCACTTTGACATAGATGAATTGTACACCAGGAAGATCCGAAAAGCGATTCAGGAAATTACGACAAAGGGGATAGCAGATGAGTCTGTCTATAAAGATGTTATAAATAGCATAAAAGATGAAGCAAATTTGAAGAACCAAACATATGATGATGAAACACATACAGGGACCATTGAAAAGGAACAAGAGCGATGGCGTAAGATGATAAAGTGTGAGCTAAGCAAGTTGTCAGAATATTACATCGCTCCTGACTTGCTGAATGACTAGTGGTAGAATACTGTAACATATTAAACCCGGTTAACTGTCGGGTTTTTTATGCTGAATAAGCTTGACGGGCCTTGTGGTCTCTGATGTAGGTATTAATCATATCCAGCACGGTTCGCTTTTTATCTTCTTCTAGCTGGTTGAGATCCTGAAATTTTTTGAGAGTTTGTTTGTCGAATTGACTATTGATCCCTTCCCCGACCAGGTAATCCATCGATACCCACAGCAAATCCCAAAGTAAAATTGGAATTTAGTGTTGCAATATTACAACATGATGGTAACACGATCCTATATACCATTCAGGTATAGTTTTTATATTACAGCTCTATCTACTGATGGACTAAAACTGCAAATCCGTAGTGGGATTTTAAGATATTACTTCTGATCGTCCCTGGGTTTAACATATTTCACATGGTTCTTTGGCGTTTTGCTGAAGTCTTACCTGCTTGGCTTCCTGGATTTGCTGTTGCCATTGCTCTTTAGGCAAATGGATTCCGATCAAGGCTTCATACGGAGTTCGTCCTTTCAGTGGGTGATGGGATCGTTCATATTGATAATCAGGAATGATCCAGTCCAGCAGTTTTCTTAATTCATGAATATCCTTGAAGTCGTGTTTGAAGAGATAGTAGTATTTGATGATCTTATTCTGGGCTTCAACCATTGAGTTTGAGAATTTGATATCTTTTTCGGCAATGAGTTTTTGAACGCTAACCTCCTCTTCCTTCCTCCACCTCCAGATGGTAGACCTGTCAATGAAGTTGGCATACTTGTTCGGGAGGCAGTTGGAACGGGCCAGGTGCTTAATGCAGGAGTGGTGGGAATTATAGGATCTCATGATGGACTTTACTATAATATCCCGAATTTGGGGAAATGTAACCTGTTGAGATCTTCATTTGTAAAGAAAAGAGATATATATAATGTTGCATACATTAATGATTTTGAAATGGTTGGAGAAAGAAAATATTATTTCTCTGATTTGGTAGTCAGATACTATTACTCAATAACCTGGACAATCTACAGAGCAAACTGACGAGTATGTGAATATCATCAACGTCTTCAAGACCAGCCCAGCAAATCCCAGAGGAAAATCGGATACGCCATCATTCAATCTTCGTTATAAATTCTCTACTTAAAAGAGCAGTTGTATTTTTATTCTTATGGCTGGAAAGTATGAGCAACTGTTTTATTCTGTTAAAATCAGAGTTAGCTTTCTAATAGCAGTAATCAGCACATCCTCTTTCACCCTTCCAATCTTCCGGGTGATGATGCTCTTTTCTGCAGTAAAGAGCCTGTTGGGTCGGATGTTACTGGGTTTATGAAGCGATCCCTTAGTGAACCCTGAATTATCCAGCCGAAGGGCATACTCATCTTGAACGTTTTGGCTTGTGATCTGGCAGAGAATAATATCATTGCTCTTAAGGTCTGCCAGGACCAGGGCCGGTCTTTTCTTTGCGTTGGACAGATCGGAAAACGGGAACGGTAACAACCACATCACCTTCTACAAATCTTTCCATGCTTCGTCTTCTTCGGGTAATAGCCAGTCTTTGGCCAATACTTTTTCACTTGCAAAATGAGTCAATGTAGTATCTCTTTCCTTCTTCTGTCTTGTCTCCTTTTCCAGTACTTCGCTGAGCTTTAACTTTTCACTGTAGGGGAGTTGTTTAATAATCTCCACAACCTGGTTAAAACTAAGTGGTAGGTTTATCTTTAAATCTGTAGCTTTCATTGTTGAACGGTGTTAGATTCCATACGCCTGCTTGGCCTTGTAATCTCTCAAAAAAGCATCCATCAGGGCATAGAGATGGTTCTTGTTCTCGTTGTCAAGCTTTTGGATATCCTGAATACGGTTAATAATGCCCTTATCAAGTAGCAGGTCAGTGCTTCCTGCCAGATAATCCAAAGATACTTCTAGCGCCCCTGCGATCTGCGCAGCAATCTCGATGGATGGTTTTACTTCATCGCGCTCATAACGACCAATTACGGCACCATGATGGCCGATCTTTTTAGCAAGGGCATCTTGGGAAATCTTTTTCTCCTTACGAACCTCTGCGAGCCTGTTTCCAAAAGTTATTGACTTCATAAATGTAGCAAATATAACAGTTAAGCGAACTTTTCAACAAAAATACAAAACATAAATGTATTGGGCAATCCCGATCAGTTTGGCACCACAGGAGCCGAGATGGAGATGGGGGAGAAGATGGGGCTGAGGGTTACATCTTCCACGATAAACCCATCTGGTATAATCAGGGAGATGGGTAGCCCTCCGCCAAACTGGGTGTTATGTACCAATCTTTCCGAAGAGTAGTTTGAAACCTCCCGAAGGCTGTTTTCGGGCAGTTCCACTGTGCTTATGATCCTTACCAGGCTTTCAGCTCCGCTTTCCAGGTCCACCTTGTATAGCAGCAGGGGAAAGGGAATTCCATTTCCTGCCGTGGAACGGAGGATGTAAGCATAATCCAGGTTTTCATCCTGTGCCAGCTGGATCAATTTTTGTTTCAATTCTGCCTTGTTCATGGCGCCTTCTGTGACTTCCATGTCCAGAATACCTGGAGCAAGCATTTTTCCGCTAAAAACACTGCCCCTCATGTGACCGTTGGAGTGTGGAATATCCTTGGTTGGGGTACGCCCGTTTAATTGGTCAACCAGGATCCCATTTTTCACAAGCACGAGTTCTGCCGGAGGAACGATTCCTTCAGCATCCACTTCAAAATTGCCTGTAAGTTCTATTCCCTGGAATCGCTCCATATGGGTCCGTGAGGTGATATTGATATTCCTGGGCAGGACGCGCTGATTCAGAGAGGCTGCAGTGCCATTCATCATGGAGCTGGTATAGAGGTTCATTTGCTGATCCTTTATGAGACCAGCTCTTGTGGCAGTCAGGTAGTTGGTCGATCCCATGAGCAAAGATTCAAGTGTGCTACGGGCTGCCTGACCGAGAAACAGGACAGGACCGTAGTATCGATCATTTGTAATGGGTGCGTTACTTACCAATAGCAGACTGTCCACCATGGAGCGAATGTCATTTTCTACTGTTTCCCCGGAGGGAAGTGACGAGGGACTTGTGGCATTGAAGGTAAGTGAACTAAACAAAGGCTGGTAGTCTTTGCTAAGGCACTGCACCTGGATAATCAGGTTCGATTGATCCTTGGGGTATTGAATCCTGGCCCCTTCGCTATTGATAAAGTAGTGATCGGACTGATGCATGTTCATGGATACATTTGAACCTGTCAGATCGCTATAGTCCAGCAAAATACTTGAGTATTGTCGCAGCATCTCATCAAGAACAGTGGTATCCATTTCGGCCACCTTCCTCTTGATGATCTTTTTGGTGACCTCTTCCTGGCTGAAGTCTGGAATGGGTTCATATCCCGCCGGAAGTTTCATACTGGAAAGAGTTTTCATTTTATGCTTGTAGAGCGTGCCAGCCGATTTGTAAACCTGGTCGGTCATCTTCCAAAAGCTACGCCTGATTCCCAGATAATCGGGTTCCAGTGGAGGAGTTATATACTCTGAATAGTAGTTGTCTGTAATCGACTGGTCTGTGTAATTCTCGTCATTCAATTCATAGTTGCCCACCATTAATCTGACATTATTGGAACTGAAATTCTGAATATCCGATTTTTCGATGGAACCCAGGGTGGCAGATCCTGAATAGATACGATGGTTTGAGAGGGAATAGGATATAAAGAAAGGTTTATCAAAGTCTTTGTATTTAAGTTGCTCCAGGTTCCTGTTCATTTCATCTGTAAGTGCTTGCTCAATGATATTATCACTTGGAGGATTCATTGCTGTGCTATTCATACCTCCCGGCATCTCAAGGATGGGTTTGATCTGGTTTCCCTCTGGCTCTTTCTGGGTCTCAATCCTACTGATAAGTAGTGAGGGCGAGATGGTTGAAACGGGAACTCCCCCTGATTCTGCACCACAGGTACCATTGAAAATCCCATTTTTTTCACCTGCCGCCTCAATCCCTGAGAACATAACCAGGGGAGTGCCGATCAGGGTTACCCCTCTGACCAGCTCATCGGGTCGGCCATCTGTAAATATGCGGTAAACTTTTCGGGGTTGAATATTGAAAACATTGGGCTGGTAGCGGTCTGTGGTTGTAAATCCACCCGATACCTCTTCGATGTAGTAGCCATAGTCAAGTCCAAGTTTCTTACATTTCTGAATAAGAGTCTTTCTTAACTGTTGCTCACTCCTAGTTTTTGAGGCAGTGATAAACAGATTTGACTGCCTTGAAACTGCTTCAGAGGTTGCATTGGCGCGACCATGTCCGTTTGAGCTGGAATTTACTTCCAGAGGTTGGCGGGACATCAGGAAGCCCTTTAAGATTCCATTTTCCACTACAGTTACCTTCTGGCCGGGCATCCCCTGTTCATCATAGGCATAATAGCCGTTTAGGTAATGACCTTTGTATTCACTAACGGAGGGATCGCTTACTACGCTCAGATTTTTATTAAGTACCGATTCCCCAATTCGGGATTTAAAGGTCTGTCCATCCGATTTACTCTTAAGCCTGTGACCCTCAATTCGATGACCAAATATCTCATGAAAGAAGACTCCTGAAGCCGAAGCAGAGAGGATAGCCGGACCTGAATAGGGTTCAGCTTTGGGCGCTTTGCTAAGTTTTCTAAGGTCTTTGACAAGGGTCTGGCAGGCAAGTATTACAGAATCGGAAGAGGGTAATCCTTCCGGATCTCTGGCATGATATACCTTTTCAAGGGGAATAACATCCCCGTCTTCAGCAAGTATCGAAGCGCTGAGTATAAGTGTAGCACTGGTGTGGTTCTGGGCAATGCGACTGCCTTCGGTCGACACAAAATATTTTCTTTCTGTAGTGAAATTAAGGACGGCTTGTCCATCAATAAAAACCTTGTCCCGTAGAAAGACCTCTGAGTACTTTTTTACTTTCGACTCCCACTCTTTTTGGTCAAACTGTCCTATCAGATCTTCCATAGGGAGATCTTCATGCCGATGTGGTTTCTCTTTGGAGAAGTCGGGTATGGAATCTCTCTTTTTACTATTGGTCAGTAAATTCTGATAAGTTGAAACAGCCGATTTATAGTTCATATCGGTGAGCCTCCAGATCTTCTGGCGGATGGCCACTTCATTGTTCTCCAGAGGAAGGTTGGTGCTTTGCATCCAGCTGCCTCCATGCCAGTCATTTCCGTTTTCGGAGGGATGGCTGTTGTCATAACCATAGTCGCCCACCTTTACTGAGGTGAAAAGGGTCCGGTACTTATTCTTCATATGGTCTGTTAGACTTCCGAAAGATCCGGTTAACGTGATCGATTGAATATCGGAAGCCCGGTATTCCATGAAATAGGGGGGCACTTCCGCTTTCTGTAGGGTGGTGAACTCCCTGTTTAGTTCATCAGAAAGAATGTCTAGTAAAGAGGTTTGAGCTTGAGTTGGTGCTGCAAAAGCCAGGTATGTGGCAATTAAAAGCCACAAGGAATTCTTGGATGTAATATTCATGGATTATCAGACGGATTCATTTAGTTTCTTATTGAACGAGATAACATCGAAAATGTTCTACTTGTTACCCGGATCAAAGTTAATAACTAACTGCAACCATAACTCTCTTTTTTCGTACCATTGATTTTAGTTATCTGACTGAAGAAGTCAGCCATGTTTCAACCTTCTTACACCCCAACCATGAAGAGAATAGGGCTTACTACATTTTCTATTGCTATCCTTTTAGGTACGATCAGTTTTTTCACTCCTTGTTTAAGCGACTTGAACGCGCAATCGGGCTATCCGGTCATTGATACCACAAACCTGGTGGCCTACTATGATTTTCTGGGCAGTTTTCGCGACTCCACTGGAAATAATGTGACTGCTGTTCCCAACAATGCTGAGATCACAGAGGATCGGTATTGTCATCCCCAGAACGCAGTTTATCTGTCGAGTATAGAAAGCTATTTAAAGGTGGAGGATCACCCTTCTCTGGATTTCACCGATGTTTTCTCCATTTCATTCTGGATCTACCTGGATTCTGTTCCTGAAACTGAGACACGGATCATCTCCAAATCAGATCCGGCAGATCCGGATAGCGGTAGTTACTGGATCTCTGTCCATCCGGGACCAGATGAAGGCTCTGGAACACCATGGAGTTTCTCTTTTACAGATGGAGAGGGTGCTATACAGACCTTCAGATGTGAGTGGGGAATGATCACCGGGCACTGGGTAAATTATACGGTCACATATGATGGAAGCAGGGTGACCTTGTGGCTGGCTATTGAACCCTGTGCTGAATTTGAAACGGGTGTTAGTTCCATTCAACCCAACGACGATCCCCTCTGGTTTGGAAATTCAGCGGGGAGTGGAATTACTGGGAAAATGGATGATATCCTACTCTACAATAGGTTGATAACCATAGATGAAATAGAAAATCTGGGTACATTATCCCTTTTTATTGCTGACTTTGACAATGTTTTGTTCGAACCTGCAATTGGAGATACCATTGAGCTTTTTTCCACAGCCTCCGGACCCAATGTACAGTTTCAGTTTTTTAAGGGAGAAGAGGTGATACAGGATGGAACGGATTCAACTTGTATAGTAGTTATTGAGTCCGAGTCAGACTTTGGTATGTACTCATGTAGATCGTATACCTGTACTGATGAAAGCACCAAGCATTTTAACCTTAAGTCCTGTGTGCTGTATGATGATATCTACATTTATGATGTGACATCTCCTGAGATTTATGCAGCCGAAGGAGATGAAGTGAGTCTGTTGTTCTATGTGAGTCACAACCTGATTGGCCTTGAATATGAGATGTACCATAACGGAATCCTGCTCCCCGATGTTAGAAATCATTATACCATTAGCCAGGCTACTGCAGCAGATACGGGAGCATATTATTTAGTGGTATTTAATGGATGTGAAAGGATTGTTTCCGACACGGTTTTCATTATTATGGACGGGCATTCCTATGTCGATTATGAAGTAGTGGGCTGGGACTGGACCGGTAACATTAGTGGCGCCGGCACCTCTTATTTCAGCAGCATTGCCACAAGTCATGACGGTAGCTTCTGTCTGCTCGGTCACTATGGGGGTGGATTGAAGGTGGAAGATACGGAGGTGTTTTCCTCCATTGCTGATGACATATTTGTAGTAAAATATGGTGAAGACGGTGACTTCCAATGGAGCAAGTTTTTGCAAAGTACTTCCCATAAAGGGAAAGGGGATCTGGCAGTAGATAGTGAGGGGTATGTGTATGTAACCGGTTCGTTCTGGGATTCAATACAGATTGAGGATACGGTTCTTAACACAAATATGGTGGCTGGAAGTGGCTATATGATTAAATATGACCATGCAGGAAAACAGATTTGGATTAAAGAGCTGGAAACAACCCGGGGAGTCAGCTGTGATAACATTGAGATTGATTCATTAAATCGAATTTACCTGGCCGGTAACTTTTCAGGTTCCCTAACCATTGATACCATGGAGGTCACCGGCAACTGGAATGAATATGCCAATGTGATGTTTATCGCACAGCTCGATACGGCCGGTTCCTGTCAGTGGATCAGCCATGCTGTAACCGATGAATTTATGGATCTGTTTGGACTCATTGATATGGACCTGAGCAAATCGGGGGAAGTGGTGGCTAGTGGAACCTACACTGGCCAGGTGGAGTTTGGAAATGGAGTGACGCTGAATACACCTATTGAGGGTCCTTTCCTTGTGAAGTTTGATGAGAAAGGTGTGGCTAAATGGGGGACAACCACAGCTACTGAATTCGGATTTGCAGAGGCTTTTGATGTAAGTGTGGATGATGTGGACCGGATTTTTCTGACAGGTATGCACCTGGGTGAAATCAATTTTGGAGAGTTCAGTGCCGGCAACACCGGGATGGTTATGGAGGAGATCTTTTTAGCCCTGTTCGATTCAGCTGGTATTTGTACTGCACTGAATTCTTACGGAAGCCTGGGTGAAGGGGGCGACTTCGGTGTATGTTATGAACCTGCAACAGATACCACCGGCTACCTGATGGGTATGTTCGGTGATACATTAATTATGGGGCTTGATACCCTGATCGCTGGCCCGGTGTCGGGTGGGGGCGGAGCAGTCTCCCCCAATATGTTTATTGCCAAGGTTACAGATAAGGGAGAGCCTTTGATATTGAAATCAGCAGGCGTAATAGGAAATAATTTCTTTGGTGAGATTCAGGTAACTGCCGAGGGTCGTTTGTATTTTGCCGGACTTAATGCCGGTATTTCGGTGAAAAAAGAGAGTGCCTCCGAAACAGGTTCAGTTGCTTTTGTGGGTTATTTGGAACAAGGGTTTCTTGAGCGTGTAGTCCGAACTGAGGTTGTAATCAACGAACAGGAGACCATCTGTCTGGGCGATAGTACACTGTTTAGAAGCAGCTGGTATAAAGATGCCGGAATCTATCAAATCAGGGTGAAAAGCACAGATGGTATAGATACCATTTTCAATCTTGAGCTAACCACCGAGATTTGTGTTTCAACTGAGGATAAGCTTACTACCGGTATCTACATGATCTATCCCAATCCTGCCAACCAGGCACTCTTTGTAAAGTCACCGAATGAGGAACCTTTTGAGCTGCAGATGTATGGAATGTCAGGAACTCTGGTGTTGAAACTTGTTGGCCAAAACGCATATGAACTGAATGTTCAGGAGTACCAGCCTGGTCTTTACCTACTTAAACTGAGTAGGCCAGGAGTGTTCAGTATTCATAAGGTTTTGATTGAGTAAGTAGCGAGATACTCATGGGATTTATAACAGTAAAATTAGATGAGGTATGAGTGAGGGATGTGAGGCTACACGACTATTGTCTTGAGAATTCTATCAATGGCTTAATATCTCCTTTGTCAGCTGCATAAATCGCCTCCAGATAGATTTTCCTTATTTGCCCTGATTTTGATAGGTCCGATCGTCCCCAGGAAAAGGGCGGCCTCGTAAAAAGATGGGAGATAAATATGTCTGCAACCAGCCTGGAATGTCTTCCATTGCCATTGGGAAAGACGTGAATCATTACCAGTCTGTGACTAAATCTAATTGCAATTTCATCTGGATCATAGGTCTTCTTTTCGAGCCAATATTTGCAGTCCTCAATTAGTTGCTTCAGTTCAACTGATATTTGATACTTGTCCACCCCAATATTTTTATTGCTTTTTCGTTTTTCCCCGGCCCATTGCCAAACTTCAGCAAACATTTTCTTGTGGACCTGGAGCAGAAACTCTTCAGTAAGAATTCGATCCGGGCTAAACTTGTATTTTAATGTCCATTCAATTGCCTGTTGAATATTGGCTTGCTCAAATTCATCCAGTTCACCCCGTGTTGAGATGGTTTCGATAAGTATTCCCTCCCTCTCGTCTTCATTCAGAGGAGTTTGTCCTTCTATATAATTTGTATCTAATCCCAAAGATATCTTGGCATTTGTGATTTTAAATCGTTGGCAGTTTCAGTAATAGCCTCGTTGATTCTGGCTGGCTCGTTCTCCTGGTCCTCAAGCTTCATGCTAATTGAAGTTCTCTGTACAATTTCCCTGGCTAATTCCATCGCTCTTTCGTTTATCATACTTTCCAGACTCGCCCTTGCTGGTATGAATCCATAGACTAATTTCATGTTAAGCGAATTACCGAATTGTTTCAATACTTTTAATGAGATGGTTCCATACATTTCACGTTCTTCTATTTCCTTAACGCTTTGTGCAGTAATCCCCATTCTACTTCCAAGTTGCCTCAGCGACAGGCCCAATGATTTCCTGATTGCCTTGATCCAACCAGTTGAAGGAATCGCTAAATCTTCAATGCTTTTTAGCAGAAGAATCTTTCTGTCAATCTGTTCTAATATGAGTTTCTGTTTTTTCATAAGGGTAAAACCTTAAAAGAGAATTACAAATATAAGGTAATAGACTTAAAAAGCAAATTAATATTAAGTCTATAGACTTATTATTTGAGAATCAAGTGCTCTAACCATTAAGTCTTTTCTCTTGTTCTATCATTTTTCTTTCACGGATTAACTCCTGTTTCAGTTCTTTCTCCGATGGTAGATACAATTTGTATTTGGAGGCAAAGATCTGCTTGCTGTCTTCTAATAAACTGTACTTTACGATAGTTCGATTATTTTCTGCGCAAAGAATCAGACCAATGGTTGGGTTGTCGTTATCCTGTCTTATTTGGCCCTCGAAGAATCTCACGTAAAAGTCCATCTGGCCGATATCCTGATGCGTGAGTTCACCGGTTTTCAGATCGATAAGCAAGAAGCATTTCAGGATGAAATTGTAAAAGACCAGGTCCACATAAAAGTGTTTAGTGTCGGCCGATATCCGGTATTGCCTGCTGACTAATGAAAAGCCTCTACCCAGTTCCAACAAAAACTCTTGAAGTTTATCTATTAAAGCCTGTTCAAGTTCACTTTCAAAGAAAGTAGTGTTGGATTTCAGGTTCAAGAACTCAAGAACATATGGATCCTTAATTATTTGAGCAGGTTCAAACAGCTCATTCTTAATGTCTGCTTCATGTTTTACCAAAGGCCGATTGTTCTCCTGAGTCAGCAGCATTCTTTCAAAATATTGACTACTAACTTGTCTCTCTAACTGCCTTGTACTCCAGTTGCCTTCTACAGATTCCTGTAAATAAAACTCTCGGGCATCCTCTTTTTCAATTCGCATTAGCATCCGGTAATGAGTCCAGGATAATTGTTGACGCACTGCGTCGACAATTGGAAAAGTCCGATAAAATCGGATCATATTCCATAGATTGGTCTTATGGAAACCTTTTCCATATTCGGCAGTTAATTTTACTGATAAGGTTGCTACTAAGTTCTTTCCATATTCTGACCGGTTGCTGCCTTTTTGCTCTTCTTCAACAATCATTTGCCCAATATTCCAGTATGCTTGTACCATTTCAGAATTTGCAGCCCGGTATGTATTGCTCCTGGCCTCTTCCAAAATGGTTTTCAGCTTGTTGTAGAAATGCTCAAAAGAGGGTGATAATGTCCTATTCATATCACGACCAATTTGTTTTGACCTGCTAATCCATTTTAGATTAGCAAGATGTCATAAGTTTATGGCACTAAAAAAGAAATATCACCCTGCAGTGTCTAATTCTCTGATACAATTGCAGCAATTATATATGGAAATCTGACAGTCGTTAATGAGTTTCCTGTTAAAAATGTAGAGATTTCCTCAAAAAAGGCAAAGCGACAACTAGTCTGACTCATTGGGCAAATGGAGGCAATGGAGTAGTGATTATTGAAATGAAGAAATAATCCATCAAATAATCCTAATACCCTGCCAGAGATGGCAGGGTTATTCCAAAAACAATTCGATGGTCTGGTAAACCTCCTGTTTCTGCTCCTCGGGCATGTTGTTGATGCGCGTGCGGTGGGAGCCACCCTCTTTGAAATAGATTTTTGAATTGGTGGTGCCGGTACTGGTAACAGCCGTAGCCGACCAGGTGTCGTATTCGCCGTAGATAAAAACGAAGTTATTGGCATCCTCCTCCAGGTACTTCTCTAAATCGACAGATAGGTTGGCATTGAAAGGAATTTCCACATCTTCGGGGATGGTAAAGGTAAATATGGGATTGTCCACGTGCTTGATATATTTTTCAAACTCGACCAGGGCGTAGCCGTAATAGCCCATCTCGGTGAGGGCCTGGTAAAAGAAGGGCTGGTTTTTGGTGATAAAACCGTCGTCGAAGTAGTCGAAACCGGCCACCCGGTTCATGTGTTCTATGACTTCCCTGGCCCTGGCGGCCCTTCTGGGGATCTTATTTACAGGAACATAACCCCATTGCCAGAATGCAAATGAGTATTCCAGTACGCAATATTCATAGGCTTTTTTAATGCCACCGGCCAGTTCGTAGGTATATCCTTTCTCCTCTGAAAAATTAATAAAGGCAGGAATGTACCGGTCCTGGTACTTCAGGGCCATTTTCTGAAACCTCTTGACCTTCCTTCGATCCCCTGGCCTTCCCACCTGGTTGAGAAATGAGTAAATGCGTTCGTCCTCTACCTTAAAGTTTAGCGGAGCCACATAGGGAACCCGCACATCCACATCCTCAGGGTAGTAGTAACTGTGGTACATGACCGTCTGGCCTCCTTTACTGATTCCTGTGGAGATCCATTTCCCGGGATATAAATCCTTAAAAAGGGTAATGATCCGGTGATGATCTGAGGCGGCCTGCCAGGTATCCAGGTATTGCCATTGGGGATGATCCGGAGCACTGCGCCCAAAGTAGCGGTGTTCGACCATCACCTGGTTACAATTCAACCGGGCGGCAATTTCGGAGGTGTAATAATATTTTGCATCGTACCCGGCTGTTACAAGCACAACTGGCCGGGAGGGATCGATGTGGGATATATAGAGCCTTTGGGTAAAAGTTTCTCCATCGGGATTGCGGTGATCGACCGGTTGCTCGATCATTACTTCCAGGATGCGGTCAAAGTTGGATTCACTCTCAAGTACCCGTACTTCGGTCACATATTCTCTGCTCAGAAAATCATCCAGTTTGACGGTTGCCCCAGCCTGAAACAGGACAAAGGTGACCACTACCCATGTAAGGAAAGACTTCTTCATATGCACATCAAGAGTGACTTTCTACTCAACAAAAATATATAATTTTAAGTAGTTCAGCAATTTATTAAATTTCATTACTTTTAAAATAGAACCTAAAAAGATGACTTATGAAATTATCCAGGATTTTACTTTCAGTATTTGCCCTCTCAATAGCTTTCACAGTGGTGAAAGGACAGAATTGTGCTGACTTTATTCCTCAGAAGGAAGGGACAGTGTTGAAGTATGTGAGCTATGATAAGAAGGGAAAAGTGACAGGCAGCACGGAAATGTCTTTCAAGGGGAAAACTGTAAAGGATGATTGGGCTGAGGCAGTCTTTATGTCTACTTACAGTGACAAAAAGGGGGAGGCTATTTTCGAAAATGAGGTGAAGGTGGAGTGCAAGAACGGAATCCTTTACTTCAGTTCCAGTAAATTTCTGGATCCCTCCACCATGAGTGCCTATGAGTCCATGGACGTGGAGGTGGATGCTGAACATATGGATCTACCCCTGGATAGCAAGGCAGGCACTGAACTTAAGGATGGGAAAGTCACTGCCATTGTCAGAAGTAATGGCATGAAGCTGGTTACTATCTCTGTGGCTATTTTCAACAGAAAAGTCGAGGCCATAGAGACCATGGACACCCCTGCGGGATCCTTTGAATGCATTAAGAGTAGCTATGATGCACGTTCTGAGATTGGGTTTGTGAAGATGAACATGAGTTCGGTCGAATGGTACAGTCCTGAGTATGGACCCATACGCTCTGAAACATTTGACAAGAAGGGTAAGCTAACGGGCTATACGATATTAGAATCAATTGACTGATCTGTAAACGGGGTATCGCATATAGGTGGGTTCTGACCAGGGTGACCGTTCATAGATAAACCGGAGCTGGCCATAGGCATTTCCTGCAAATTGGGGATCCTCTTTTTTCTTTTGCTCAAATTCGCGACGTAGTTCCGGATTCTCCTTCAACAATTCCTCTGCGGTCTCTTCAAAAATATAGGGAGAGAAATATTCGTTGCGAAACAGGATCTCGTCGAAAAAGTTCCAACTGAAAAAGGAATCGTACCCACGAGCTTCCAGGGTCTGAACCAGATACTCAATAGCCTTTTGACTGGTGGGAATCAGGTAGTCCCCTGCAAGGAGTTGTATGTTGTCGATCCTGGTATTGACCTTCACATCGTAATGGCGGTAGTGCCCGTTATAGGGTTGCTTTACGGTTTCATAACTATCAATGTAGGATACTTCCACCTCCAGAAGGGTATCGACTGATAGAGGATGCATCTCCACTTCATTGATTATCAAGCGATCTACCACCTCGCTCCATGCAGATGGAAGGATGTAGTACTCGGGGACATCCACTGTGATCACCGGCTTGAAGTATTTATAATAGGGAATCTCCTTTTCCCAGGGATCCTCCCTGTCGTAGTAGTAACGCTGCTTTCCTGTAACCTTGCTGGTGGCAGTTTTTGCCCCGTAACCTTTGAAGGGAATCATTATAAAACGTGAGGTGTCAAGTGCCCACTGAAGGGTAAACTCCTCTCTTCTCAGCTTTTCTTCCCATGCCTTCTCCTTTACCTCTTTCAGATCCTGTTGATGATTGCTCGAAAACTTAAGGGTCTCCCTGAGCAGGTGCCAGGTGGAGAGTACCCTGTCCTCGAAGGGTTTAAACATATGGGTCTCCACGGTGAAGGCAAAAGTGTTAAAGAGACTGGCGTATCCCGAAGTATAGCGTGGGTAGTCCATAAAGGCCAGGATCCCCTGGTCGGGTGAACGTTTGATGCTCCATATATAGGGACTCATCAAAAAGGGAGTCTCTTTCATTCCGTCGAAAAGAGCTGGCACCAGGGTCTCTTCCAGAAACTTTGCCTGGACTGGTTCGTGCCGCTGTGCATGGCTGTTGATCAGGGTAATGGTATAGGGATAGTCGGCTCCGTTGGAGGTGTGCGTATCCACAAAAATATGTGGATCCCACTCCCTTATCAGGGGAACCAGAGACTGGGTATTCTTCGAATCCAGTTTGATAAAATCCCTGTTCAGGTCCAGGTTTCGGGCGTTGCCCCTGAAACCATGTTCGATGGGTCCGTTCTGATTGGCCCTGTGGTGCTTACTTCGGTTGAGGGCACCCCCCACATTAAAGATCGGAACAATAACCACCACGCTGTTTTCCAGATATTGTGAATAGGTGTCACTTCCTGAAAGCAGTTCGGAGGCAAGTTTCAGGCTGGCATCCACTCCACAGGATTCGCCCGGATGGATGCCATTGTTAATAAAAAGAATACTCTTTCCTGCCTTCTGAACCTCCTTGGCTGTGAAGATTTCATCTTTTGAAATTACAAAGAGATGGAGCGGTCTCCCTGCATCGGTCCACCCGGCTTCAAACAGCTTTGCCTGGGAATAGGTATCATCCAGTGCACTGTACATATCGATGGCCTCCTGCCAGCTAACTGTCTCATTCTGCTCATACCTCAGCTCCACCTGTGCTGTAGCCCTAAGGGAAATCAATATGAATATGATGATCCCAGGATACTTAATTGCGTGCCTGATCCAATTCATTCTTAAGATTTCTAAAATAGTTCTTCACGATGGTATCTTTGTTCTCAATAGAGTCCGGAAAATATTCGGGACCGATGCGCTTCTCAATACCAAGTGTACGAATATAGTTAATCACTCCCAGAGGACCGTCAAAGACTATTGCGGGACTGGATTCAATTAAAAGCTGACGGTTGTAGGAGTGATAAAAATCTCTTAGTACGGCATACTCCTTATGGTAATTTTCGATGATCGATTCGAACATATCACAGCTTTCCAGCAGATTCTGATATCGCCCCTCTGCATTAGCCAGTATGCGATCACCCAGCTGAGAAAGCGTAATGTTGCGCATCAGATAAATCTCTGCATACCTGTATATGCCTATGGTTCCAAAAGCCTCCAGGTCATCGGCTATGGATAGCAGACTCAGTATTGCGGGTTGTTCATAAGGTGTGATCTTTGAATAGCTCCTTTTATCTTTGATATCGTGCATCTCTATGGTATCCAGTATCTCCTCAAACCGATCCGGTGCAGCTAACTCGTTTTTCCGAAACCAATTCTCACATAATTCTGATCCAAGCTTTCCATGATCTTCCCGGGTAGAGCTAACCATGCCCAGGTCATGGAAAAATGCAGCAATCAGGACTCCTTCCACCAGGGATTGATCCAGTGAGGAATTTAATTGGGAGATCTCCCGGAGCAGGCTTTTACTTAGATTCCATACCCGTTGGTGATGGGTGTGGTCGTGTGAGGGCAGAGATCCATCTGAAAATAGGCTCTCAGCGTTGGAATAGAGAGAGGTCAACCAGGTGCTCTCGGCCCGGTCGATCATTATTTGGATGGAAGGTCCCAATCAGGTTCAGGTTACCCGGGTAAGCTTCAGCATGTTTGTCTTGCCTTTCGACAGGATAGGAATGCTGCCCACATGGACCACCAGATCTCCCTTTTTCAAAAGATTCTGACTTACCAAAAACTCTTCGGTATAGGCCACATACTCATTTACATTGTCACACTCGCCAAAGAAGTAGCTTCGGACCCCCCACACCAGTGAGAGGTCGGCGATCAGGTTCTTATTCATGGTAAAGGTGAAGATGGGGGCCTTGGGACGTTGTGAACTGATTTTTACAGCGGTAAAACCTGAGTAAGTAAGTAAAACAATGGCTGCTGCATTTACCTGTTCTGCCAGTCTGACCGCGCTATAGCAGATTGATTCGGGTAAAAGGGTTTCACTCTGCACCATGGGGGGATGATCCTTATAGTAGAGGTACTCCTCCGTTTCGGTAGAGTCGATGATTTTTTGCATGTTGATGATGGTCTGGACCGGATACTTTCCAACCGAGGTCTCTCCACTTAACATCACCGTATCGGCTCCGTCCAGTACGGCATTGGCTACGTCGTTGGCTTCAGCCCTGGTGGGGGTCTGACTGGTGATCATGCTCTCCATCATCTGGGTGGCCACAATGACTGGCTTTGATTTTGCAATACATCTCTTGATGATGTTTTTCTGAATTAGCGGTACTTTGTGAAATTCCACCTCCACACCCAAATCCCCGCGGGCCACCATAATGGCATCAGCCACATCGATAATCTCATCAATCTCGTCCAGGGCTTCAGGTTTCTCTATCTTGGCTATGATGTGTGCTTCATTGGGGTGTGCATCCACCAGTTTACGCAGATCCAGAATATCCTTCTTCTGTCTTACAAAAGACAAGGCGAGCCAGTCCACCTTA
>Ga0164315_10000662_pt1 | contig 24564 bp, 21 predicted proteins | sample GuaBasSedimGuay6_FD_113737 | JGI IMG/M metagenome (GOLD analysis project Ga0164315, IMG submission 113737) | Subseafloor sediment microbial communities from Guaymas Basin, Gulf of California, Mexico - Guay6, Core 4569-2, 0-3 cm | ecosystem: Environmental > Aquatic > Marine > Hydrothermal vents... | reverse complement strand
TGAATCAGCAACGAGTTGAGCGACAAGACCTGCAAGCCCTGCTGCGATAACTGGTTCGAATCCGCCATGAAGATCGTGACAAAGGCTGCCAGGACACCAAAGACACCCACGAAGGCCGTCCAGACACTGAAAGAAAACCATTGTCCGTAACCGATTTCAGCACCCGTGACGAGTTTGTTAGCAAGGAGCAGATAAACTGCCTGGATGGCATAGATAACCAGGGACATAATCACTATTGCGATGACCGCTGTCCACGTACTCCGTCCGGGCTGCATGAAGTTCCTGATCGCATCTTCACTTTCGGCACGATTCTCCACAGGGACCGCGCGGATGGTTTCATCAACCAGCCAGGGAAAGTCCACCCAGCCGAAGTAGTAAACCATCAGGCCACAGGCCAGCAAAATGGAGATCAGCAAAGGCCACCACAACCATGATGTATGTTGCTTGATTTCGTCCAGGGCCTTACCCGGTGACGCAACGATATCCACCATCGCATTGAAAACTGAATAGGAATTACCAGTCATTTCGTTTCTCCCTCTTATTGTGTTGACCCAAAAGCATTGCGCTTATTGAACCAACTGGTTTGACCAACTTTAGTATCTGCCTTTCTTTTTCATCACAACAGGGTCAAAAGTCTTGGGTCGCAGCATTATTGATTACAACTGTCCTTCGGGGAAGATTCGGTAGATGAAAGCCTTGAATCTTAACCACCGGCTTGCCTGGGGTTCGTTCTTTTCAACCACTTCCTCGCCGTCAATCGTCACGGTCCACCTGAGCTTTCCTTTTTCATTCTCTGACAAACGGTAGGCGAACGGCGGTAATTTCTCGAATAGTCCCCCGGTGAGTTGGCCTGAAAGATCCTTGCTGTCAATCAGCACCCCGGCTTCCGTGTTGATGTCTATTGAACGTGGATCAAGGTTCAAAGAGCCTACAAACGTGTAGCGACGATCAATAAATGCCAATTTTATATGCAGTGTCAATGAATCATAACCCTGTTTGATGCCCCCCTTAGGCACCTTCGCTGCATCAACCCTGACCTCATACATCTCCACACCTGCATCAATCATGTCATGGCGATAGCGCGCGTAACCACTGTGAACCGGTACGTGATTATTGGATGCCAATGAATTGGTGATGATAACAACCCTTACACCCTTGTCCGTAATACTGCGCCAGAATTCCACACCTCTTTTTCCAGGAATGAAGTAGGGAGTGATCATCACCACCTCGGACTCGGCGTTGTCGACCATTTCAGCAAGCGCAGTTACAAGTACCTTCTGATCATCCGAAACCTTGTTCAGAAGTTTTTCGGGATCATCGGTAATAACACGACTTTCACCTGCGAATAACTCAACCCGGTCCTCGGCTATCTCATTCATCAATGGTGATGCAAGTGCCCGGCCATAAATGGATTGGCTCGCTTCAATTTTTTTTCTATCCACATTTTTGCGTACTGTTTCCAAATCCGGCTGGTCTTTACCTATTTTAAAAGCCTCCATCGGTACAGCCAGTTTATGATTCCAGAAGCGATCAAAAGTGTCTGAAATCTCCGCGGCGACCGGACCGACTGCAAGCATGTCAAAATCAATAAACTCGGCATCGGTCAGCAGTTCGAAATATTCATCCGCAATATTTCGCCCACCGACAATGCTCATCTGGTTATCAACGGTGAAGGACTTGTTGTGCATACGACGATTGGCCAACTTGAAATTGCCAAGGTAATTGGCGTAATAGACACCACCACGGCCAATCGGGTTAAAAAGACGCAATTCGATGTTCGGGTGCTGGTTGAGCAGCAGGAAAGCGTCATCGTCTACCGTGGTAAAGATATCATCCAGCAACAATCGGATGCGGACGCCCCGGTCGGCAGCCTCAAGTAGTTTCCCGGCAAAAAGACGCCCCGCCGAGTCTGGCTTCATCAAGAAGTATTGGGCATCAATCGTACGCTCCGCACGGTCGATCAACGCAAGCCTGGCACCGAGGGCATCGAGTCCTTTAATCAATGGATAAAACCCCGATTCCCCGGGGTGTGCTGCGGTCCACTCGGCAGCCTCTTTTCCAAGATAGGTATCACTGGTACCCGTAATCGCTTCGCTATGGTCTTTTGGAAAATCCAGCGGTGCCGTCGCACAACCCGTCAAAAACAGGGCAAATACAATGGGCACCCATGGTTTGGAAAACAACTTTTTCATAGTCCAGCCTTAAACGTATGAAACCCGGTACACAGCGGGTCCGTCGACATCATTGTACCCACATATTAGCCAATGATGACCTGTCAGTGCCCAAACAGACAATTAATCATCACCATTCCTGATTCCCATGATAGATATTAGCAAGTCCCAGCGTTGCTCTGGCTTTCTCCAGAGTGCTATACTAACCCGCTATTAGCGACAAGCTGCTTTATCGCTTTCTGCTACTAAATTGAACACTTAACTCCAACTAGCAGCCTGTCGGACTTAACATGATCTACTGCGTAAAAGCCGAGTTTGGCCAGATTTTCCGCTCTTTTTCGTTAAATAGCGGTGCTATTCGCCTCAAAAGGTCGAAAAATCTGACTCAAATCGGCTTTCCCTCGCTACGATCGGTCAAATCCGACAGGCTGCTAGGTCGTAAAAATTGAGAGCGGACGTTTAACATGTCAAGCGGCACCGAAAACTTAACCACGGGCGAATACATTGGGCATCATCTGCAGAACCTGACCTTCGGGCAGCATGCAGATGGCACATGGGGTATTGCTCATTCAGCTAAAGAAGCTACGGAAATGGGCTTCTGGGCCTTTAACGTAGACACCATGTTCTGGGCCATTGTGCTCGGTTTTGGGTTTTATGCGATGTTCAGGAATGTTGCCAAGAAAGCCAATTCAGGTGTCCCCACACGGTTCCAGGCCCTTGTCGAAATGGTTGTTGAATTTGTTGATACCAGTGTGCGTGAGTCCTTTCATGGCACCAGCAAATTTATCGCACCTTTGGCGTTAACACTGTTTGTATGGATCTTTTTCATGAATTTCATGGATCTGATCCCGGTTGACTGGTTACCATGGGTAGCAACCCAGGTGGGTGTTCCCTATCAGAAGGTGGTTCCAACCACCGATATCAACGCCACCATGAGTATGGCACTCACGGTGTTCATTTTGATCCTGTACTTCAGTATCAAGATCAAGGGGGTTGGCGGTTTTATCGCCGAACTCACCGGCCAACCGTTTGCTGCCGAGAGCAAAGTTGGAAAGGCCGTGTTCTTTATACCCAACCTTTTGTTGGAAACCGTTGGCCTGCTTGCCAAGCCGGTATCACTCGGACTGCGATTGTTTGGCAACATGTACGCCGGTGAATTGATCTTCATCCTGATCGCCCTGATTTTCACAGCAGGCTCCGGTTTTATCGCATCGGGCCTCAGTTCGGTGTTCGGAGAACACATCCCGGCCTGGTTCTGGGTACTGGCTACAGCCAGTGTTTTTGCCACTTTGTGGTTGAACCTGCAAGGCAAGCTGGATAATAAAAAGACACTTTGGTTGTTATTGGTAGAGATGCTACTGGTGGGTGGCCTGGCGTTCCTGGGTGGCCAATTGATGCATTTCGCCTGGGCTGTTTTCCACTTGCTTATCGTGACTTTGCAGGCATTCATTTTTATGATGCTGACTATTGTGTACCTGAGCATGGCTCATGAGCATCATTGAGTGCTCGTAAACTGAATTTGTAGTTTTGCGTTTGTTTTATTTTTTTTAACTGTTCAATCTCTGGGAAAGGGAGTTATCGATGGAATTTGTAATTGGTATGACCGCAGTCGCCGTGGCGTTGCTTATCGGTCTGGGCGCACTCGGTGTGGGTATCGGTGTGGGTATTTTGGGCGGTCGCCTGTTGGAAGGTTCTGCACGTCAGCCTGAATTGGCACCGATGTTGCAGGGTAAGTTCTTCCTGGCTATCGGCCTGTTGGATGCTGTTGCCATGATCGGTGTGGGTATTGCGTTGTTTTTCACCTTCGCAAACCCGTTTGTTGGTCAACTGCAAACCGCCATGGGCGGCTAATCAGCCAGATCAAAGAGCCTGCCCGGTTTGCCGGGCAGTCCAAGAACCATCTCAACGAGGTAAGGCATGAACATCAATGCCACTTTAATTTTGCAGTCAATCGCGATGATGATTTTCGTGTGGTTCTGCATGAAATTTATCTGGCCACCTCTGCTCAAAGCCATGGATGAGCGCCGTACGCGTGTCGCCGAAGGCCTGGCCGCTTCCGATCTTGCAGAAAAAGAGCTGGAAGCTGCAAAGCAGACGGCAGGTGAGCAGATCTCTGAAGCCCGCGGTAAAGCAGGTGAGATTCTGGATCAGGCTCAACAGCGCCACAGCCAGATTCTGGACCAGGCAAAAGAAGATGCCGGTACCGAGCGACAGCGTCAAGTGTCAGCAGCTGAGGCAGATATCGCCCTTGCAGCTAACCAGGCTCGTGAGGAATTACGTGCATCAGTTGCCAGTCTTGCAGTGCTGGGTGCATCCAAAATACTTGAAAAAGAAGTAGACGCGGAAACGCATCGCGAGCTTCTCGACAAGTTGATCACCGAGATCTGACCATGAGCAACGTGACGACACTGGCCCGCCCTTATGCCAAGGCTGCATTCGAATTGGCCGTGGCCGAGGACGCGACGGCCAGCTGGAATGACATGCTTGTTTTGGCCAGTGCGCAGGTGACGGAAGAATCGATGGCCAACCTGTTGGAAAGCCCTCACGTGAGCGGTGGCCAGCTTGTACAGATCCTGTCGGATACGGCAGCTGAGGCATTCAATGCCAGGTTCAGGGATTTTCTGTCTGTTTTGGCAGAAAACAAACGTTTTCCCCTGTTACCCGAAATCACCGGCTTGTACCAGACACTGCGTGAAGAAGCCGATAAGCTGCTTCGCGTTAAAGTCGTTTCGGCGTTTGAGCTTGACGAAAGTCAGGCCACACGTATGAAAGACGCCCTGGCCAGACGTTTTGATCGCGAGATCCTGCTGGAGAGTGAAGTTGACAGCGGCCTGATCGGCGGAGCAGTGGTTTACGCTGGCGGCCAGGTCATTGACGGATCGCTGAAAGACAGGCTGACAAAGCTGTCGAACAGCCTTACTAACTGAATTAACAGACACATAACGGTCGCTGCGATAAACAGTGACCCAATAGGAAAAAGATGATGCAGACGACATTGAACCCATCTGAAATCAGTGAATTGATCAAAAAACGTGTTGAAGAGCTGAACATTTCGGCCGAAACACGTAATGAAGGCACGGTAGTGAGTGTTTCCGATGGTATCGCCCGGCTTCACGGTCTCGAAGACGCCATGCAGGGCGAAATGATCGAGTTCCCCGGCAATACTTTTGGCCTGGCGCTTAATCTCGAGCGTGATTCTGTTGGTACGGTTATCCTGGGCGACTACGAGCATATTACTGAAGGTGATACGGTCAAATGTACCGGTCGTATCCTCGAAGTGCCTCACGGTCGCGGTCTTTTGGGTCGTGTGGTTGACGCGCTCGGTAACCCCATCGATGGCCAGGGACCGATCGAAAACGATGGCTTCGCACCGATCGAAAAGGTCGCACCGGGCGTCATCTGGCGTCAATCGGTTTCCCAACCTGTACAGACCGGCTTGAAATCAATCGATTCCATGGTGCCGATCGGCCGTGGTCAGCGCGAATTGATCATCGGCGATCGCCAGATCGGTAAAACTGCTATTGCCATCGACACCATCATCAACCAGGTGGGCACAGGTATTAAGTGTGTCTACGTAGCCATCGGCCAGAAGCAATCAACCGTCGCCAACGTGGTAGCCAAGCTGGAAGAGCATGGCGCCATGGAACATACCATTGTGGTCGACGCTTCAGCTTCAGAATCGGCGGCTATGCAGTACATTGCCCCCTATTCCGGTTGTTCCATGGGTGAATATTTCCGTGATCGTGGTGAAGATGCCCTGATTATTTATGATGATTTGACCAAGCAGGCCTGGGCATACCGCCAGGTATCCCTGCTGTTACGTCGTCCGCCGGGTCGTGAAGCTTACCCCGGCGATGTGTTCTACCTGCATTCCCGTCTGCTGGAACGTGCGGCTCGAGTGAACGTAGAGTACGTCGAAAAATTCACCGACGGTAAAGTAAAAGGTAAAACCGGTTCGCTGACGGCCTTGCCAATCATTGAAACCCAGGCCGGTGACGTATCCGCTTTTGTTCCGACCAACGTAATCTCCATTACGGACGGCCAGATATTTTTGGAAAGCGATATGTTCAACGCTGGCATCCGGCCGGCCGTACACGCCGGTCTGTCGGTTTCACGTGTAGGTGGCGCAGCGCAGACCAAGGTCATCAAGAAGCTCGGTGGCGGTATCCGACTGGCCCTGTCGCAGTATCGGGAACTGGCGGCCTTCGCCCAATTCGCCTCCGATCTGGACGACGCGACCCGCAAACAACTGGATCGCGGCCAGCGTGTGACCGAACTGATGAAACAATCACAGTACAGTCCGCTTTCCGTGGGCAAGATGGCGGTCTCATTGTTCGCGGCCGATCGTGGTTATTTCGACGATGTCGATCTGGTTAAAATTGGAGGCTGTGAAAGTGCCTTGCTGGAATACATGGTCAGTTCACAGGCAGAACTCTTAGATACCCTCAATGGCGGTGACTGGAACGACGATTTAGAGTCGCAACTGAATGCGGCCCTGGAAGACTTCAAGGCCACCGGTTCCTGGTAATAAGCAGGCCGGTTAAAAAACAGGAGCAAGCCAGATATGGCAAGCGGCAAGGAAATTACAGGCAAGATCCAGAGCATTGGCAACACCATGAAGGTGACCTCTGCGTTGGAAAAAGTTTCTGCCAGTAAAATACGAAAATCACAGGCCCTGATGCATGCCACGCGCCCCTATGTGCGTATGATGCGCCGTATCTCCGGACATCTCAGCAAGGCCAACCCGGAAATCCGTCACCCCTTCACGGTTGAATATGACACGGTAGAGAATGTCGGTTATATCATTGTCTCCACCGATCGGGGTCTTTGCGGCGGTCTCAATAACAACCTGTTCAGAATGGTGCTGGCAGATATGTCACAGTGGCAGGAAAAAGGCACAGGCGTCAAGCTGGTGACGCTCGGGAAAAAGGCCGGCACGTTTTTTAAAAATGTCAATGTTGAAATCATGGGACACGTCAGTGGCCTCGGCGAAAAACCGCAGATAGAAGACCTGATCGGTGCAGTCCGGATCATGCTGGAAGCCTACCGCGACAATGACATACAGCGTCTTTACATTGTTGCCAACGTGTTCGTCAACACGATGACGCAGAACCCAACCATTGTACAAATGCTGCCATTGCCACCAACCGATGATACGGAACTTGGTGCGATTTGGGACTACCTCTATGAACCCGATGCCAAGTCATTGCTGGATGAGGTATCGGTACGATATATCGAGGGTCTAATTTACCAGGCGGTATTGGAAAACCTGGCATCGGAGCATGCTGCACGTATGTTGGCAATGAAAAATGCCACGGATAATGCAGGTGACCTGATCGACGAGCTGAAACTGGTCTATAACAAGGCCCGCCAGGCCGCCATTACACAGGAAATCTCGGAGATAGTCAGCGGCGCAGCAGCGGTTTAAACAGGAATTATTATTGTGTGTGAATAAAGCGGGACCGGACAATTTCCTAGTCGCGTTATTATCACATCTCACTAAAAGAGTGGAGCGAGTTTTATGAGTGCTGGATCAATTGTTCAGGTAATCGGTGCTGTTGTTGACGTGGAGTTTTCACGCGATGCCATGCCCAGGATATTCAACGCATTGACTGTCGATAACACCGATATCACGCTGGAAGTCCAGCAGCAACTGGGCGATGGCGTGGTGCGCACCATTGCGCTGGGTTCCACCGATGGTCTGAAACGGGGCATTTCTGTTACCAACACAGGTGACGCTATCAAGGTCCCGGTAGGGGAGAAGACCCTGGGTCGTATCATGGACGTGTTGGGGCGGCCCATTGACGAAGCCGGGCCAATTGGTGAAGACAAGCGTATGCCGATTCACCGCAAGCCACCTTCATACGAAGACCAGGCTGGCGGCAACGACGTTTTGGAAACCGGCATCAAGGTCATTGACCTGATCATGCCGATCGCCAGGGGTGGTAAAGTCGGTCTGTTCGGTGGTGCGGGTGTTGGTAAGACCGTTACACTGATGGAGTTGATCCGTAATATCGCGATGGAGCACTCGGGTTTCTCCGTATTTGCGGGTGTGGGTGAACGTACCCGTGAGGGCAATGACTTTTACCACGAGATGAAAGACGCCGATGTACTGGGCAAAGTATCGCTTGTATACGGCCAGATGAACGAGCCACCGGGTAACCGTTTGCGTGTCGCTTTGACCGGTCTGACCATGGCTGAAGAATTCCGTGATCAGGGTAATGACGTATTGATGTTCATCGATAATATCTATCGTTACACACTGGCAGGAACAGAAGTATCCGCCCTGTTGGGTCGTATGCCTTCTGCGGTTGGTTATCAGCCGACACTGGCCCTGGAAATGGGTCTGTTGCAAGAACGCATCACCACCACCAGGACTGGATCAATCACCTCTTTCCAGGCGGTATACGTACCTGCGGATGATTTGACCGATCCGTCACCGGCCACCACCTTTGCTCACCTTGACGCAACCCTGGTATTGGCCCGTTCCATTGCAGAGCAGGGTATTTACCCGGCTGTTGATCCGCTGGATTCCACCTCACGCCTGTTGGATCCAAACCTGATTGGCCAGGAACATTACGATGTAGCCCGTGCCGTACAAGGTGTATTGCAGCGTTATAAAGAGCTCAAGGACATTATCGCTATCCTGGGTATGGATGAGCTTTCAGAAGAAGATAAAGCCATCGTGGCACGCGCGCGTAAAGTTCAGCGCTTCCTGTCACAGCCGTTCTTCGTTGCTGAAACCTTCACGGGTTCTGCCGGCAAGTATGTGAGCCTGAAAGATACCATCCGCGCATTCAAGGGTATTGTTGATGGTGAATACGATCACCTGCCCGAGCAGGCCTTCTACATGGTTGGTGGTATTGAAGAAGCCATCGCCAAGGGTGCGGAAATGGCTGCAAAAGCGGCCTGAGCAGCCTCTTTTTGAGCATTCTCTATTTTTTGGGGCCGGAAATATGACCAAGACCATACAATGTGACATCGTAAGCGCACACGAGGAAATTTTCTCCGGTGAAGCAACCATGGTAATTGCCTCCGGTATTGCTGGTGAGCTGGGTATTACGCCACGCCACGCACCATTGATCACCCAATTGAAAGCAGGACCGGTACGTGTTCAGAAGGCCAATGGCGAGGAAGAATTTTTCTTCGTCAGTGGTGGCATCCTCGAAGTGCAACCGCATATGGTCACCGTTTTGACAGATACAGCCACACGCGGTGCAGATCTCGACGAAGCCGCCGCCAAGGCTGCCAAAGCTGAAGCCGAACGGCAACTGGCTGACCGCACGGGTGAGATGGAGGTCGCAGAGGCTCAGGCACAGTTAATGCAGGCCGTTGCACAACTGGCAGCATTGGAGCATTTGCGCAAAAACCTGAAACGTTAGTCTTCAGAAATAACTATATATATCAAAGATATGAGCCGCTCAATAAAGGGCGGTCTCTGAGCTTACGCATTTCGCCAGATCAACAATCTCTCTCTCGCAATAGCTGCAAACATACCTGTGTCCTTCATCAGAGCCCAGCGTGAACTCGGTCGTTATAGGTTCACTCTGATTCGATATGCAGTTCGGGTTTGAACATGTGAGGATGCCGCTGACCACCCTCGGTGCCTCAGCATTAAACTTGCGGACAACTTTTCCACCTACAATGATATTGATCGTTGCCTCGGGAGAAACCAACGCGACAAGATTGGCTTCCTCAGCCGAAAGTTCGACATCTTCAAACTTGAGAATGTCCTTCTTACCACCTTTCTTCGAATGGCTGTTAACCAGTATGCTCATGCTTTTGTCATCTGATAATCCAAGTACCCTGAGCACATCAAAAGCCTTGGCGGGAAGGATGTGATCTATGACGGTACCGTGATCGATCTTTTCGACCTTCATGTACTTTAGTGACATATCAGTCTCCTCCTATGACCATCGAAAGCAATGCCATTCTCACTGGCACACCGTTAAAAGCCTGTACCCAGTACTTGGCCTGCGGCATAACATCTACTTCCGGTGTAATCTCGTTAATCCTTGGCAGGGGATGCATGACGATCATGTTGTCAGGCCCCTGGGAGACCAACTCTGGATCTATCCGGTACTTTCCTGCAACTTTTTCATACTCAACCGGGTCCGGAAAACGCTCCTTCTGAATACGGGTGACGTAGAGGATATCCGTTTTCGAAATAACCTCCTCCGGAGAATGGCAGGCGATTCCAAACTGACCGGAATCTTCAAGATGCTCAACAACCTCGCCTGGCATCTCCAGGCCTTCCGGGGACACAAGGTTGATAGTGTTACCAAACTTGGACAAGGCAAATGCCAGCGAATGTACTGTTCTTCCATAACGCAGGTCACCGACCAGGCTGATATTCAAGCCTTCCAGCCTTCCCATCTCTGTTCTGATGGTGAATAAATCGAGCAATGTCTGTGTCGGGTGCTGACCGGCGCCATCACCTGCATTGAGGATAGGCACATCCGAAAACTCAGTCGCCAGTTTTGCAGCACCCTCCCGTGGGTGACGCAGAACAACCGCGTCGGTGTAACCACTAACCATTCTGATGGTGTCGGCCAGGGTTTCACCCTTCACAACCGAAGTCGCCTCGGTTCCTGCAAAACCGACAACCCCGCCACCAAGGCGGTTCATTGCGGTTTCAAAAGAAAGCCTGGTGCGTGTGGATGGTTCGAAGAAAATACTACCGAGAACCTTGCCCTTGAGACAGTCCGTCACCGCCTCACCCCTGGCTATATCAACCATACCTTCAGCCCGGTCGAGAACATCAATAATTTGCTCAACCGAAAGGTCGTGTACCGAGATCACATGCCGCATGATATTCCCTCTGGATAGTGACATTGGGTGGCCACATTTTAAATCATTTGGGGTTGGTAAAAATACCTAAATATACACTGCGATTTCTGATGTTTTTCCGGATGTTAAATTTATAACTTAATCAAGCCCCGTTCCACGTGGCAGGTCAAGCAACGGCCACTCCAATAGCAGATGCGCAGGTACTAAATTTGCCTTGCCTGGCAAGTCTATTTATATGGAGGATGGGTCTGATTGAAGCGGGACCCTACGGGGTGAGCAAGTCTCGCTGGGCCCTTTCCTCTGCAATTAACTCGTCCAGAGGACGAGCGTAATATGCGAGCATGTTTTCCGGAGCAAGTTCGCGCGCGCGAACCAGACTGTAATGTGCCGCTTCCTTCTCACCGGATAAATACTGCGTTTTGGCCAGGGCATAATGCAGTATGTGGTCATCATCCCTTTTCTTTATCGCCCGTCGTAACAGGCTGATGGATTCCTCGAACTGTTTCAGTTCAACGGCCTCATCACTAAGATGCAACAGGTAATAAGGATTCGCCCGACGATATCTGTCAACCCTGTTTTGCAAACTCTCTGCGGCCAGCAGGTCTCCCTGCTCAACATAAATCTCATATAAGTTATTCATCGCTGAATATTGATTGGGATCGATTTGCAGGGCTCTTTTTAACACCTTTACTGCATCATACAGTTGCTCGTTGCGACCTAAAACCACAGCCATGTTCACCCAGGAGTCCGTCATCCTGGGGTCCACGACAATCGCTGCATTCATATACGCATAGGCTGTGGGCAAATCGTTTTCAAACAATGCCTCGACACCAAGATTGTTCAGATACAAGGCCTTGGCATAATTGTCATTCACGATCCGCTTTTGCGTCATCTGATTAACTCTTATATCACTGAGATCCATTACGTAATCGAAATTTCTGCCCCTTATTACAACGTTTACGTGTTTCAACAGCAACACGGTATCTTCACGGCTGGACCATACCGGACGTCTGATGATTTCCTGGTAACTGGCCTCCAACCCGGACCGACGGGCCAATGCGATCATCATATTGGAAAAACCAATACAGTTACCCGATCGAAATTCAAAGGCCTCAGCGGCAGTCAATGTACGGGAATCATCATATTTAAATCCCAAAACACCCATGCTGCCCAGTGAATTACTTAACAGGTGGAGCCTCGTACCTGAGTTTGTGTACTGCAGAATGTACCGCTCCAGGAACTCCTCCATCTCAGGCGATACTGTCAGCACGTCTATTTCGGGAAGCAGAACTTCTGGTCCGGCATGCAGCAATGGGGGGGCTGTGAATTTATCCAGTTGCTGGGAAGCACATGCACTGAGCAACAGGACACCGGCCAGCAAGAGCATAGCCCTGCCGGGTAAAGAAAATCGGGTAACAATGTCTCTTAAAATATTCACGGTTAAAAACTTAGCTGTCACCTTAGTGTAGTGCTAGCCCTACACAAGACCACGATAACTTATTTGTAGTTCCCGAACCAAATCCGGGCTACCCCAGGCCAAACAACCATATACAAAAAAATAGCACTGCATTATGTCAATTTTCCTGAAACAATCTCAGCTTATGAGAATACAACCAGTATGATAGCCCTATGACTCATTCCGGCTCAGACATTTCGGCTCAAATACCCGGCATTTCAGCTCAAATACTCGACTATGTCTCACTATTTGCACGTCTGCAGGCAGGTCATATGCTTATCACCGGAAATAGCCGCTTGTCCCGCGTATTAACCGATCAATACAATCAATGGCGTATTAACCGAGGTGACAGGCAGTGGCAAAGTCCAAAAATTGTTTCCTGGAATCTCTGGCTTGATAGCCTTTGGGAAACAGCCAGCTTGCAAGCCATTTCCGGAACAGGTCGCGCTGTGCCCGGCAACAGGCAATTGATCAGTTTGTGGGAGGCCACTTTAAAACAGGAGCCCCTTGCGAACAGGCTGTTGCGTCCCGAATCACTGGCAAATCAGCTACGCGAAACCCGTAAATTAATTACCGATTGGCAATTGGATCTCAGGGATCCGGCCTGGTTTGGTGATGAAAATGAAAATCACGCGGCCTTCAAGCAATGGAATACAGCCTTTGAAAATCGCTGTGCACAGGGTAACTGGATTAGCCCGGAAGACCGCACCGCACTGCTTTGCAAAGCAATAAATGATGACAGCTTGTCGTCACCTGAAACCATTGACCTGCTGGGCTTTGATGAGTTCGATCCAGGCCAGGCGGATTTGCTTGGCGCATTGATCAGGAAAGGCAACCCGGTCTGCAATTTAACTATCCAATCCCGCCAGGATAAAGTTGTGCTGTTGAAATGCAGGGACAGCAAAAACGAACTTCAACAAATGGCGCGTTGGGTACGTTACTGGTTTGAGAAAGAGCCCCATGCCAGTATTGCCGTCGTTGTTCGGGACTTGCAGTCACGGCAGCAGGTGGTGGAACGACAACTCAGGGAGATCCTGACACCTGGGAGCGAACCGAATAGCCAGCAGGAAAACCCATGGAATATATCCATGGGCACACCACTTGCCCGCGTACCCATGGTCGAAACCGCATTTGATCTGTTGACCTTGCTGGATACACGCATCGACATTCAGGATATTGGCCGTGTTTTGAGATCCCCCTGGTTACGGGGTGCAAAAGATGAGCGCAACAACCGCGCAATGCTGGAAAAGTGCCTGCGGGATCACTACCCACGCCAGTTAAAACTCGGTGAAATCAAATATCGTGCAAGTGAAATCAAAAAACATGATCGTCAGCACAATGAGTTGCCTGAGGATGAGCATGAGCCCCAACCCTGGAACTGCCCTGAATTAGACAGCATTCTTGCTACGCTGATACGCTTCGATCGTGAAAGCAAGGGTATGCGCCCGGCCTCGGCATGGGCTGAATCCTTTGATCAGTTGCTCGTGAGTCTCGGTTGGCCGCTTGCGGAGGAACACCCGGAAGAGCACGATCACAACTGGCAGGCACTGCAAAGATGGCGGGATGGGTTGCGAGAACTATCTTCACTGGATGCCACTATTCCGGCACTTGGAAGAAACGCTGCCATCAATCAGCTAAAACAGATCTGCCGGGAAATGATATTCCAGCCACACAGCCCTGCCACCTCCATCCAGGTTCTGGGTTTGTATGAAATCAGTGGATTGCGTTTTGACCACCTGTGGGTGGTCGGATTAGACAACGACAACTGGCCACCCAGTGCCAGGCCCAACCCTTTTATCCCCGGCAAGTTACAGAGGGCAGTTCAATTACCCAACTCCAGCCCACAACGTGAGTTGGACGTGGCACGCACCATTACCCATCGCCTGTTGGAAACCGCCCCGGATTGCGTATTCAGCTACCCGGGCCAGTTGGATGGCGAAGATGTCTTACCCAGTCCACTTCTGGATAACAATGAGATCAGTCATCAGACTGAAGTGCCAGGCTGGCAGGCTGACAATTGGCAGGAAACCGTTGCCAGGGCCGAAAAGCCGCTGATCGATCCGCTGCTGATGCCGGGCAGACTTGCATACGATACCGCAAGAGGTGGCAGTTCCATTCTCAAACACCAGGCCTTGTGCCCTTTCCGTGCATTTGCAAGTAACCGCCTGGGTGCCGATAGCCTGGAAACACCGGCCGATGGCATCAGTGCCAAATTGCACGGCAGCCTGGTGCACAGCGTGTTGGAGTATTTCTGGACAGAAACCAAAACCCAGTCCGCTTTGCTGAAACTGGATGAAGAAAACCTCAGTGACCGAGTTAGGAAATATGTTGATTTCGTCACCTCCGAGGAGCGTGGTCTACAACAACGACCGGCTTTTCGCGGGGTGGAAGCGGATCGTGTTTACCGTCTTGTAATGAATTACCTGGAGCTTGAAAAGCAACGCGAGCCTTTCGAAGTGGTAGGTTTTGAACAGGAAATACAAGCGCTGATAGAAGGCCAGCCCGTACGTCTGTTCATTGACCGGGTTGATAAACTGCCATCCGGCGATAAGATCATCATCGATTACAAAACAGGCAAGGTCGACCCAAAGAAATGGTTTGGTGACAGACCTGAAGATCCCCAATTACCGCTCTATGCCATCAGTGCACAAATAACACCGGCTGCCGTGGTTTTTGGCATCATTCGTGATGATGGTTGTCTGTACAAGGGTGTGGTCAAACACGGTGGATTGCTACCCGGCCTGCCGCCCAAGCTGGACAGTAGAACCCGCTACCTGGTTGAAGCCGGCCAGGACATGTCAGGAACCATCGATAACTGGCGACAGATCCTTCATCGCTTAATGGCAGATTTCCTGGCAGGTTATACGTCTGTCGATCCTAAAGCCGGTATCAGGACCTGTGAGAACAGTTATTGTGAATTATATTCTCTGTGCCGTGTTGGTGAGTTGGAACAGCGCTGGAAAACCAGCCGGAAGGAGGTTTCGGCATGAACCGTCCTTCTGACTGGCGTCAAAGAGAACTGGGCTGTGACCTGCAGCATTCCTTCATCGTGCAGGCCCCGGCCGGTTCCGGCAAAACCGAGCTTCTGACCCAACGCATGCTTGGCCTGTTGTCACTGGTTGAAAACCCGGAAGAGGTCGTTTCGATTACATTTACCCGCAAGGCCGCGGCAGAAATGAGTCATCGTCTGTTTGAACATTTGCAGGCTGCCGCCAGGGAACAAAATGGCACGAATGAACACGAGGTACTTCAGCCCCATGAGCAGGTCAGTCGTGAACTGGCACTGGCGGTTTTGGAAAACGACAGCATTCGAGGCTGGAACCTGCTTGAGCAGCCCAGCCGTCTGCGTATCCGCACGATAGATAGTCTTTGCAGCGAGCTTGCACGCCAGTTACCCGTGCTTTCCGGGCTCGGTGGCGGACAGCAAATAGCGGTAGATGCCGATGCCTTGTATCGCAAGGCCGCCACGCGGACCATGGCAGTGATCGAGGATAGCAAAGACGCACTGCGAACCGATATCACCCGGGTGCTTGATCGATATGACAATCAATATGACAGCCTGGTCGAGCTACTGACCAGTATGCTGGCGAGTCGTGAGCAGTGGATTGGCCATCTTCTGAATGCTCGTGAAGGTGATGGTTTTGACCGGCAGAGCATGGAGAATGCCTTACGAAGCCTGATCGAAACCCAACTCGAAACAGCACGGCGAATTATTCCTGATCAACTCCTTGTTGAACTGCCACACTTTTACAACTATGCCATCGGCAACGGTGCAGACAATACAACCGAACTGGAAGCCCTGCTGGACGCTTGTGGTGGTTTTGATTGTGATTCTCTTGATCTGCCAGCCAGCGCAGAAGCCTTACCGCACTGGAAAACCATGATTGGCAGCCTTCTTACCAAGGGTGGTGAGGTACGCAAGTCTGCCCCAACTGAAAAAGGCGGTTTTCCCGCACCTTCAAAGGCAAAAGATGAGGAGAAAGTCAGGCGTGCAGCATACAAAAACGATTTTAAATCCTTGCTTGACGAATACCGTGAAAACGATAGCTCGAGGGATATCCTCAACGCTATCAGCACATTGCCCTGTCCTGAATATGAAGATGAAGCCTGGAGATCCCTCCAATCGCTGATGCGAATTCTGATTCGTGCTGCCGGAAACTGGGAATTGGTCATGGCCGAAACCGGCGAGGTCGATTTTGGTGAAGTCGCCTTTCGGGCCATTCGTTCACTGGGATATGATGGTGCCCCCAGCGATCTGGCCCTGCGCATGGACTACCGCATACAACATCTGCTGGTGGATGAATTCCAGGATACTTCGGCCAGCCAGATCCGTTTGCTGGACCGGCTAACCGCTGGCTGGAGTGATGGTGACGGTCGCACGCTGTTCCTGGTCGGTGATCCAATGCAGTCGATCTACCGCTTCCGCAAGGCGGAGGTCAGCCTGTTCCTGAAAGCCTGGGATGGCCAATTATTCGATCATATCCAACTTAAAAAATTGATACTGACTGTCAATTTCCGCTCAACCAAACCCATTGTGGATTGGGTCAATCAGACTTTTCCCATGGTCATGCCGTCCGTAAGTGATCCGGTAATGGGTGCAGTCAGTTACAGCGATGCCAGTTTCAAACCCGGGGTTTCAGACCAAGGAACGGTTGCGATACAAATACTGGCTGAACGCGATGATGATGAAGAAGCTCGAAGGGTGGTCGAACTTATCATTCAGTGTGATCCTGATGAAACATGTGCGATCCTGGTGCGTTCGCGCAACCATGCCAGTACTATCCTGGCAAGGCTCGACAATTTAAAAGCGGTGCAACCCCGGTTTCGTTACCAGGCAATAAAATTTACCCGCCTGAAGGACACGAGCCTGATACAGGACCTGGTCTCCCTGACACTGGCGTTGATACAACCGGTGGACCGGCTTGCCTGGTTAGCCCTGCTGCGTGCACCTTACATCGGACTCGACCTGGCAGACCTGGATATACTGGTAGGCGGTGACTCCAACAGCATTATCTTCGATGCGATTAAAGCTGGAGTCATTGAAGACGGGACGATAGAGCTTTCTGCTAACGGTCGGCAGAGAATCCAACGTGCCGGGCAGTTGCTGCTACAAGCCACCAACCGGCGGGGCAGGGAGCCCATCAGATCACTGGTCGAATCCACCTGGATAGCACTTGGCGGCCCAGCCTGTGTAGAAGGCGACAACGAACTGGACGATGCCGCGACCTACTTTGATCTGCTTGACGCCCTGGAAGAAGAAAACCAGCCCATTGATCGCGATACACTCGACCTGCGTTTGAAAGATCTTTATGCCGAACCGGATACCAGTGCCAATGGAAAACTGCAGGTATTAACTATCTATGCTGCCAAGGGATTACAATTTGATACGGTAATTTTGCCTGGTCTGCATCGCCCACCGGGTAGCAACGACAGTAAACTGCTGCATTGGTTTGAACTCGCAGGCGAGGACCGGATTGTGATGTCACCGATGCGAAACAGTGCAGAAAAAGAACTGCAGAAAAATTCCTCTGACCTTATCCAGTTCATATCCGGTGTGGAGAAGCAACGACGCAGCCTGGAGGATGGCCGGTTGTTATATGTTGCGGCTACCCGTGCGATACAAAAGCTGTACCTGTTTGGCGCCATCAAACCAACGGCCAAAGGTGTTATAAAGCCTTTTACCAGCAGCTTACTGGGCAGTCTGTGGCCAGCGATACAGGACCACCAGGCTCCATTGATCCAGCAGGCCGCAGAAGAACTACAGGCTTCTCAAATGCAGGAGACAGCTGAAGAGACTGCTACACCGCCTATCAGGCTTCCACAGAAATATCGACGGCTTGCGGCTGACTGGCAGTTACCGGACCGACCGGAATCTGTTCAGCAAGCCAATATCGGACCAACCGAAACTCAGAGCTATATTGAGTTCAGCTGGGCGAGTGAAGATGCACGCCATACCGGAAACCTGGTCCATCGCTTACTGCAATTAATAGGCGAAATGGGACTTGCTAGCTGGGAGACCAATGGTGGAATGGGCAGTGGTGGAATGGACGGACACCGCAACTGGTGTTATCAGACACTTTTGAGCGAGGGCATTCAAAAAGAAAAGGCGGAATCCATCGTCTCCCGCGCCTCCCGTGCCATCGAAAACTGCCTGGCATCAGAACAGGGCAGGTGGATACTTGATAATCACGAGGAGGCCCGCTGTGAGTACGCGATAACCGCAGTTTTGGATAAGCGACCAAGGAGCCTGGTACTGGACCGCAGCTTCGTTGAGAATGGCACCCGCTGGATCATTGATTACAAGACATCAAGCCATGGTGGTGGTGACCTGGAGGGTTTTTTAAAAAACGAGGCCGGGCGCTACCGGGAGCAACTCGCACGATACAAAAAGGCCGTCGCCATCACAGAAACCCGGCCTATTAAAACTGCATTATATTTTCCTATGCTTGATCGGCTTTTATACGATTTTTAAGAATCCCGTTACCACTCGCCGAACTGAATTACCGGTGCATCTTTTTGTAACAACATCAAGTTTCACTATTAATAGTAGCCAATGGGCGCGCGACTGGATGCCATCACCACGCATACATCAAACATGTGGCCAGCGGCATTATCTGTGAGATGGAGTTGCGCTTTTTCGTTGGCCCTCCTAGCATACGCGCTGGCCAATTGCGGGTCGCGAAGCAAAGACTCGACGGCCTCTGCCATGGCAGCGCTATCTCCGTACGGAACGAGAATACCCGTTTGATCGGCCAAAAACTCCTCCGCTCCACCAGTGCCAGAGAAGGCGACGATCGGCAATTCTGCCAGGCCGGCCTCGATCAGGACGAGCGGATAGGGATCTTCACGCGAGGTCAGTACGAATACATCGGCACGATTAAGCAGCGGCGTGGGGTTTTTCAGGTGCCCGGTAAAATGCAGGCGATCGCCGAACCCGGTAATGTTGGCACGGTCGCGCATTTCCTCCAATAGTCCATCGCCGTGATCTCCACCGATCCAGACGGCATGCACCTCACGCCCGTCGATGACGGAAGGAAGACGACGGATCATGCGAAAGAATAGATCAGGCCCCTTGCGCCACTGAAGCCATGCCACAGCCATGACTACAAACGAATTCTCAGGAATATCGTCGATTGGAACACTCCCCGAATAGTCGGGTGGATCAATGAACGTGGGTATTACATCGATGTTCTTTGCGTTGACACCGTAATTTTCAACAAGGTTGTCGCGCACCGCCCGGCTGCAGGCGACAATACCCTGGGCGCTACGAAAACAGTCTCCCATCATGCCTGTTGTTTGAGAGACGGAATGCATGGCGAATTCCAGCTCATGTATCCACAAGACCACGGGGGTATCCTCAGCGACAACTGAAGGCAGAGACCAGATACTACCGATCGAACTGCAAAGCACCAGGTCGTATTGATTGCTGCGACGAGTGTCACCTGTAATGAAGCGAATCAGCTTGTGCCGGATGAAGCGAAGCAACGACAGCCTCGCCCGGGGCATCAGCCACCCAAGCATCGAAGGCATACGCCAGCTCTTGCTGATGTACCACGGGATTTTCCTAATATGGCCGACCTCGGCAAAATCTGATTCCAGTTCACCACCGTGCAGCAGGAGAATATCGACCGGACAATTAATATTGCGTCGAAGCCAACGCAGGAAATAAAGGCAAATCAAGGGTGCTCCCGAGCGGCTCGCTTCGTGCACGATGACCAGCAGGCGTAGATTCTTGGTCGCGTCCTTCATCGCACAAATCCTAACAGACCAATTGTGGGGTCACAGCATGTTTTTGTTGTGAGTTGTTGGAAATGTATGCCTTAATTATTGGTACAAAAGATTCACGGGGAAAAGCGATTGCGCTTCTGCATGATTACAACATTTTACCCACCCTATAATTTTGGCGGGGATGGGATTTTCGTCCAGCAGCTTTCCAATGAACTGGCCGGACGAGGACATCAGGTGGATGTGATCCATTGTGTGGATTCCTACCAGTTGGTTTCAGGCGATAGAGAACCGAAGTCCTACGAGCTTCACCCGGGTATCAGGATTCATGGGCTTAAAAGCAAGCTGGGTTTGTTGTCTCCCTTGCTGACCCATCAAACGGGATTTCCATTTCTAAAGTCGAAAAAATTACAGAAGATCCTGAAACAGGATTTCGATGTGATCCATTATCACAATGTATCCCTGGTCGGCGGGCCAAAATTACTTGGCCTGGGGCGGGGCATCAAACTCTTTACCATGCATGAATATTGGCTTACCTGTCCCAACAGCCTGCTGTATAAGTATGACAACACCGTTTGCACCAAAAAACAATGTGTCGCCTGTCAACTGGTGCATAAACACCCGCCGCAATGGTGGCGGTACAGCCGGCTTATGCAGAATGAGTGCGCCCATATCGATACGTTTATTGCACCCAGTCGCTACTTGCAAACCCACCATCGAAAGGCGGGCATCACTCAACCCATATTACACTTGCCCAATTTTGTCCCGGCTTCCGGACCAGGGCCGGGAGCAGAACAGCAGTCTGTGGGTGATACGGATGAAAAGGGTTGTTTTCTTTTCGTTGGTCGCCTTGAAAGGCTGAAGGGTGCTCATACCCTGATTGATCCATTTAAACGATATCGTGAAGCGACACTTTTGCTCGCAGGCGATGGCACCCAGGAGGAAGATTTAAGGCATGCCGTGAGGGACCTGGATAATATACGGTTCTTGGGCAGACAGAATCACCTCCAGCTTCAGTCCCTCTATCGGGGTGCGGTGGCCGTGATCGTGCCCTCGCTCTGGGTTGAGAACCATCCACTGGTCATACTGGAAGCCTTTCGGGCGAAGACCCCTATCATCGCCAGGAACATTGGTGCCTTGAAAGAAATCGTTGAAGAGAGCAAGGGCGGGATTCTGTACGACACTGAAGACCAACTCGTTGCCGCCATCACCCGCCTTCGGGAAGACCCGGCACTGCGCGAGGAACTGGGTGAAAATGGATATGCCACCTACCTGCAAAAATTCACTACCGATGTCCATGTGGAGCAATACCTGGATCTCATTAACCGGCTGAAGAAGAGGCCGTAGTCCTGGAGGAAGCTTTAATGGTCAAGATCATTGCCTGTGTTTTCTCGTACAGAAACCCGGATGAACTGGAGAAGGCCCTCGGCTGCTTGATAAAAATGACAACCCCCGCCGGGACGTTGCTGGACCTTTGCGTCATCGACAATACAGAAAATACCGGCGAGGCTGAACGTATCGAACAATTATGCGCCAATACCGGGGTCAGATATTTGCCCATGGAGCGCAACGTGGGAGTGGCGGGTGCGGCCTATCGGGCACGCCAGATCGCGCTTGAGGAGGACTATGATTATTTGTGGCTTTGGGACCAGGACAGCCAGGCCCCATCCGACTGCCTGGGTGTTCTGCTACAGAGTTTCATGAAGGATGAGCGGGATTCCGCTCTACCCATCGGCATGGTGGGGCCAAAGCTGATAGACCCGGATGAAGTCGATTCATTTTTTGTGTTCTGCAACGAACCCTACAAGCTTGCAAGTATGCACAATCATGCTTATCCGACCGATTGGATCAATGCAGGAGAGGTCCAGACAAACTACCTCATCAGTTCGGGCAGCCTGATCCGGCGCGAAGTGCTGGAAAAGATAGATGGACCAGATTCTGATCTTTTCATGGATACCGTTGATTTTTCTTACTGCTCACAGCTTGTGGTGGCCGGGTACCGGATTCTTCTCAACGCAAATACCTGTCTTCATCACCGGGTAGGTCATCCCCGTAAGCACGTATTTTTCTCGAAGACCCTGTATGGTCGTAACTACGCTCCATTCCGCTATTATTACCAGGCGCGTAATGACCTGCTGACAGCCAGGCATGGAGGCCTCCGGCCCTGGCTGCAAATGGCATGGGTTGGTTTTATCCGCGGTATACGGATTCTCATTACCGAGAGCGCCGTAGTTCCAAAGCTGCGCGCCCACTACACCGGGTGGTTCCATGGGCTGATGGGGAAAAGGGGGAAATCCCATGCCCCGTGGATGGCCGACTGATGGGCAGCACAGTATCTTAGCAGGGTAATGGAGGCTGACCCGCTCTCGCCACACACTAGCGCAATAACGCCAGAAAATCCGCCGGTGCGGGAGTTTCAAACACCAGCAACTTATTTGTTCCCGGTTTGGTGATGCTCAGCCGCAAGGCGTGCAGGCCCATTCGCGCACCAGCCGTGCCGTATCGTTGGTCGCCTACGACCGAGTGTCCCAGCCATGCCAGGTGAGCTCGTATTTGATGCTGGCGGCCGGTTTCCAGTTCCACCCGTAACAGCGTTCGCTGACCAAGGCTACGTTCGGTGGTGAAATGGGTTACCGCGCGCTTGGCGTCTGGGTGCGGTCCGACATGCATCTGATAGATTACCAGGTCGAGGCGCAGCGGTTGATCGATGGTTCCCCCCGCCGGCTTTGGACAGCCCTCCACGATTGCAAGGTAGGTTTTTTCCGCGGCCTTCCAACCCTTCATCACTGCCTCCCGCATCTCCCGGGAGGTAGAGAAGAGCAGTACCCCGGAAGTATCGCGATCAATTCTGTGCACCGGCCACAGTTTTACCGACTTGTTACGACGCGACAACTGGTTACGCAGTATGCCCAGCGCATGGGGCTCCTTGTTTTTCGGGGAACCAACCGACAATAACCCGGCGGGTTTATTGATGGCGATCAGATCTCGATCCTCATAAAGGATGCTGAGTTGCTGTCGCACGCTGGACGCGCCACGGGCGGAGGCTTTGATAACCACCTGGTCGCCCACCAGCAAGTCGTGGTCATGTCGGGTAACCTGCTCGCCGTTAACGCTGACGCAACCGTTTCTAAGACGCTGCTTGATCGTGCTCCGCGACCAGCCCTGAAGCTTGGTGGTAAGGAACGGGATCAGGGTGGTTTTAGTCTTGACCGTGAGTCTGTCTGTCATTGGCGATTACCTGCTAAAAGGTACGTATACACGCAGAAGTATGGGAGCCCGGCACCTGCGCCACCAGCCAAGCAACGACTACGTGGGTAATACCTACCCTATTACTGCTTGAAACGATCATCAGCCACATCCGTGTTCTTTCGCGCCTGCTTAAGCCAACCTACGCGCAATGGGTCACGAGCATCGAACTCGCCAACATATGGTTTGATATCCAGGACAGGCGTGCCATCAAGGAGGTCTACTCCCTGGACTGTCAGTGTGTTCCCATCGACTCCAAGAAGTTTAACTACCGAGAGACCAATCGGGTTCGGTCGGTTTGGTGCGCGGGTTGCAAAAAGGCCCCGTAATCGGGTGTCGAGAAAAGGCACCACCTTCAAACGATAACTTCCGGTTTTGTGCAAGTGACACAAAAGGATTATGTGTGAAAACCCATCAAGATCACATAAACCGTCCGTGAACTCCTTAAAAATCACCACGGTTCCTGTCGCGTTCTTCGCACGTGAGGACTGTATCGGGGTCCCTTCTGGTTCTTTGAACGGGCTATGGACGGTGCCGATCGGTTTGTATTCAATTTTCATGATCACTTTGTGTCCTTTATAAGGTGTTTTTCACTTCCAAACAAGTTTAAACCGTCCGGGTTTTATGATGCGGAGCCTTTTGGCATCTTTGTTTCGTCCTCGCTACAAGCCAGCTTCTTGATATCGTTAACCCGGTCGGGATAATCAGCTGTAAGTTGGTCACGGGCGCCACCCTCAAACATGTCATCCGTAAAGCCCGGGGCCATCGTGCACCCATATAGCGAGTATCTTCCTCCAGCCACCATATGCCCGGCTTGCCAAACACCCGCAGGAACAACGAACTGTACATGGTGCCCTTCCAGTGGATTGTTGCCCATGATGACATCCTTGCTTGATCCATCCTGATACAACAGCACGAGGCGAAGTGGGTCTCCAGCATAGAAATGCCAAATCTCATCTACAGGTAATTTATGAAAAAGTGAAACGCTCTGAGGCTCATCGCAGTAAAGGGCGATGATGGCCGTGCCACAAGGCTTTCCATCCCCGAATTCATGATTCGAGCGATAAGCGCTGGTAAACAGGGTTTGTTCAACAGGCAAGGGCTCGAGTTGATAGTGCTCAATTAACGCTTTTACCTCTGGCCGCATTTTTTACCTCATATTTTTGTCAATTGATC
>Ga0164315_10000661_pt1 | contig 24564 bp, 22 predicted proteins | sample GuaBasSedimGuay6_FD_113737 | JGI IMG/M metagenome (GOLD analysis project Ga0164315, IMG submission 113737) | Subseafloor sediment microbial communities from Guaymas Basin, Gulf of California, Mexico - Guay6, Core 4569-2, 0-3 cm | ecosystem: Environmental > Aquatic > Marine > Hydrothermal vents... | reverse complement strand
TATATCCATGTTGATCTCCTAATCTTTATTTTGATCACTCTGATCGCACCAGTTTTCTGGGGAAGGTAAACTACTCGGCACCTCTGAAACCTGGGCCTCATCTTAATCAGTCTAGTTTTGATGGCAAACCAAATCAAACCTGGTTAACACCATCAAGCCAGTTGGTTTTCTTCGCCGAAGAAAATATGATGTGGCATTACCTTAAAGCTGTTTTAACGTTGCTATAAAGTTGTTATAAAGTTGTTATAAAAATGATCACCTACTGAGAACGCCCCTATGACAAAACAAACACTGGAATTCTGCACCACCGAGCTGGACGGACGCATCCTCACCGTCACCATCAATCGCCCCGAGGTGATGAACTCTCTGCATTCTCCCGCTAACTTTGAGTTACAGGATGTCTTTAACCAGTTTGCCGAAGACCCTGAACAGTGGATTGCCATCATCACCGGCGCCGGAGATCGCGCCTTTAGCGCCGGCAATGACCTCAAATATCAGGCCAGTGGTGGAAAAATGGTACCTGTCGAAACGGGTTTTGCCGGTCTTACCTCCCGGCTTGACCTGAACAAGCCGGTTATCGCTGCGGTCAATGGCGTAGCCATGGGTGGTGGTTTTGAAATCGCACTGGCCTGCGACCTTATTATCGCCTCGGACAATGCCATCTTTGCCCTGCCAGAACCCCGTGTTGGTCTGGCCGCTCTGGCCGGTGGCCTACACAGATTGCCCCGCCAGATTGGCCTCAAGCAAGCTATGGGGATGATTCTGACCGGCCGCCGGGTTAGCGCCGAAGAAGGCGTACAACTTGGCTTCGTTAACGAAGTGGTACCCCGGGGCGAATTACTGGCCGCTGCCCGACGCTGGGCCGAACTGATTCTGGAATGCTCGCCGCTCTCTATCCGAGCCAGTAAAGCCGCCGTTATGAATGGTCTAAACGATGCCGATCTACAAACCGCCATGGACCAGAAGCTGGACGCCGTGCGTACTCTGTTCAAAAGTGAAGATTTTGTCGAGGGGCCAAAAGCCTTTGCCGAAAAGCGCAAGCCGGACTGGAAAGGCCGCTAGACAGACCGAGGAACCCACAAGCCAGGCTCAAAACCTCGCGCTAAATTGAAACTCTCCCTAGCTTTCACCAGTCACTAGATGGCACAATAGCGACCCGCGAGGCCCCGCCTCTCGGGCAGTTATATGCGCTGCTATTTGCACCATATCAACCACGCCTCCGTAGCTCAGCTGGATAGAGTAACCGGCTTCGAACCGGTTGGTCGGGAGTTCGAATCTCTCCGGGGGCGCCATCTCTTCTTTATACGCACAGGCCTTAAAGTCTTCCAGAACAAATTCACCCCGCCTGCCAACACCCGCCTGCTCGGCAAGTTCTACCTGAGCAGCTGCAGATCAAGTCGCCGACGCGCAAAACGCGCGCCGATTTCAGCAAGAATGGCCTCATCGGCCACATAATTGGTAAGCGCCATGGTGGGTCGAGTTCAGCAAGGTGATATCACCCATGTCAGCGTAATACCTGGCCGAGATGGGTGATGTGTTTTAAAAACTGTATGCTTATTACACTCAGCAAGGACTAAAGAATGGCAGTGCAGTACCTTCGCCGGTATCGACAAAGGCGACTTCTACAGCCTGACCAATACTGAGATTATCAAAATCACAGTTGATGAGATTAGTCATCATAGTTGGACCTTCTTCCAGGGTGACATAGGCAATGGCCCAGGGCTCTTTCGTCCTGCGTGTCACGCTATAAGTATAGATCACACCCTTGCCAGAGCATTCCAGAAATTCAGTATTGTCACTAAAACAGAAGGGGCACAGTGAGCGCGGATAGAAGTGGTTCTCGCCACAGTCATTACATTTTTTAACTAGCAGCTTGCCTTCTGCAGTGGCATCCCAAAACGGTTTGGTTTCATGATTCACCCGCGGTGCGCGGACCTGAGGTTTACTATTTTGTTGTTCACTCATGCGTCTGCCCTCTCCATAATCAATGTGCCGCTGCCCATACGTGAACCAAGCAGGCCTCCAGTACCGTGTGCCAAAGCGATATCGCAATTAGGCACCTGAACTTTCGGGTGTGCCTCACCACGTAGTTGCCGCACAGCTTCGATCACTTTAGTAATACCGCCCCGATCACTGGGGTGGTTATTACACAAACCACCACCGTCGGTATTGAACGGCAGTTTACCCACCCCAGAAATAAGGTTGCCATCCGAGACAAATTTGCCACCTTCACCTTTGGCGCAAAAACCCAAATCTTCAAGGGTTTCAACAACGGTAATCGTGAATGAATCGTAGATAGAGGCGTATTTGATATCCGCAGGTGTTACCCCCGCCTCGGCAAAAGCGTCAGGACCAGACCAACGGGCGCCTGAAAAAGTCAGGTCTATCTTGCCACCATTAAGATGCTTCGGGGCCTCACCCGCGCCAAGCACCTTCACACTCGGCCGTTTTAACTGTTTGGCAATTTCCGGGGCGACAACAATAATCGCACCACCGCCATCACTGACCACGCAGCAATCAAGACGATGCAAAGGGTCGGCGATAATGGGAGAATTTACGACATCCTCGACGGTGACTACGTCGCGCAACATCGCATGCTCGTTATACTGTGCATGATGCGAGGCCGCCACTTTCACCCACGCCAGTTGCTCACTGGTAGTTCCATATTCGTACATATGACGCATGGCGGCCATACCGTACATATTGGTCACAGTGGGGCGAAACGGCCCTTCAAAACCATACTCGGCTGGCGCCCCGCCACCTGGACGCACGCGAATTTTATCCTTGGCATCGGCTCGCGGCCGCCCGGCCAAAGTGATCAATGCAACCTTACAATGGCCGGTGGCGATCGCCTGTGCGGCATGGTTAACGTGTAATACGTAAGACGAACCGCCGGTTTCTGTGCTGTCCATTTGACGCAATTTCAGGCCCATGTATTCGGCCTGGTTAATACCGCCCATGCCCGGCACATCGCCTGCACAGTAATAGGCATCAATATCGTTTTTGGTGAGTCCGGCATCTTCCAGCGCGCCTTTAGCTACCTCGGCGTGGAGTTGCGGTACGGTCTTACCCGTTGCCTCCCGTGTCGGATGTTCATAAATCCCGGCAATATATGCCTTGCCCCTGATACTCATTGTGTTCTCCTGGTTGAGTTGATGGAATTCGTTATTTGGTAGCGGCGTAAACTAACCTCTGACCGAGGAGTGGTCAATCACCTTGCCTACATTAAGATCTATAAAAGTGGCCTATATACCGGTCAGAAAATAACTCAACAACCGGGCATGAAAGTCCACAGCTACGCAAGAAAACCCACAGCTTGCTTTCATTGCGACTGAAAGCTGCGCAGTAATCGCAGCAATAAAGCAAAGCGGGGCATCACACCCGCAAAGATCAGGACGTGAAGGGATGACCGAGTACAATAGTCTCGACACGATCAGGGCCGGTAGAGATAATATCGATGGCTACACCGGCCGCTTCTTCTATACGAGCAATATATTTACGCGCATTGCCTGGCAGGCCTTCAAGCTGTTTTACACCATAGGTGGATTCGCTCCATCCAGGCAGGGTCTCGTAAACAGGTACCAGTCGCTCGTAATCATCAGCGCTGACTGGCGTTGCCGCAACTTCACCATTTGCACCCTGATAACCTGTGCAAATTTTTACTTGCTCGAGGCCATCGAGTACATCCAGCTTGGTCAGACACAACCCGGAGATACTGTTGATATGCACCGCATGGCGCACCGCAGCCGCGTCGAACCAGCCACAGCGTCTTGGTCGCCCAGTGGTTGCACCAAATTCATGACCTTTTTCAGCCAGATGTCTGCCTGTTTCGCAAAACAACTCAGTGGGAAAAGGCCCAGAACCGACACGGGTGGTATAGGCTTTAGTAATACCCAATACATAATCCAGATACAGCGGACCAAAACCACTGCCAGTCGCTGTTCCCCCCGCCGTCGTATTTGATGACGTTACAAACGGATAGGTGCCGTGGTCGATATCAAGCAATGAGCCCTGCGCACCTTCAAAAAGAATATTAGCACCGGCTTCACGACTGTCGTGCAGTTTGCCGGTCACATCAGCGACCAACGGTTCAAGCTCATCAACCCAGGTTTCAGCCCGTTCTAGAACCTCCTCATAATCGCAAGGGTCAACACTGTAGTAACGAGTGAGCATAAAATTGTGGTAGTCGAGAACTTCGCGCAGACGCTCAGCAAATTTTTGCTGATCAAACAGGTCACCCAGGCGTAAACCGCGCCGCGCCACTTTATCTTCATAGGCCGGACCGATACCCCGACCGGTGGTACCAATCTTTGCCGCACCACGGGCCAACTCGCGAGCCTGGTCGAGCGCTACATGATAGGGCAGGATCAATGGACAAGCCGGTGATATTCGCAGGCGTTCACGCACCGGCACCCCTTTTTTCTCAAGCTCCGTCATTTCTTTGAGTAAGGCGTCGGGGGCAAGCACCACGCCATTGCCGATCAGACAGCTGACATCATTACGTAATATGCCGGAAGGAATCAGGTGAAGTACAGTTTTTTCACCATCAATAACAAGCGTGTGGCCGGCATTATGACCGCCCTGAAAGCGCACCACTACCTTTGCCTGATCGGTCAACAGATCAACAATTTTACCTTTGCCTTCATCACCCCACTGGGTGCCCAGCACAACAACATTTTTTCCCATTATTACTGCTCTGTATTCACTGCTGGAGCACTGACTGACGCCAATGCAAAACCCGCTTTTGTTTCGACCAATTGCCTGTCGCAATGCAGTTCAACAAAATCTGGCACCTGCCCACTAAAGCCACACACGACACGCTCACCCCGCTCGCGCAACCTGGCAACTTCTGCCAATACATTTTTACTATCGGTGTGGGGAACAAAAATTCCGGGGGCAATCGCTTCCTCACCCTCCACTAACGTAGCCAAAAGCCCAAGATCTACACCAAACCCTGTCGCTGATCGGGGTCTGCCAAACACTTCACCGATGTGGTCGTAGCGACCACCATTGCCCAGTGGCGCCAGAGAGCCATCGGTGTAAGCGGCGAAGACCACGCCAGTGTGATAGTGATAGCCACGCAACTCACCGAGGTCCAGATATATATCGATTCTTCTATCACAATCACCATCATCAACACTGCGCTCGATCGCTGCTACCAGTGAAGTTATTTCTTCCAGTGCCAGCAATACAGTATCGGGCGCGTTAGCCAACAGTTCCCGCGCTAGCGGAAGCACATCAACTGACCCGGCCAAGGCCGGTAACCCAGCGACCATATCAGCTATGTGGGGGTCCTTAATATGGCGTTTGACCCAGTCCTGCAAGGAGGCGTCTTTAATTTGCAGCAGGGTAAATAACTCCCTGCTCTGCTCCTCGCTCAAGTCCGCTTGCGCCTCCAGGCCACGGTAAATGCCCACATGGCCGAGATCCAGGTGAATAGCTTTCACGCCCGCCTGCTTTAGCGTTTCGATCAACAATAATACAACTTCAGTGTCGGCCTCGAGGCCCCCTTCGCCAAATAACTCCACCCCCAACTGGATAGGCGAACGGGTTTCCATCTGGCTTTTTGGTCGCGCATAAAGCACCTGACCGGCGTAGCAGAGACGGTTGGGGCCTTTGCGCTGCAAACTGTGGGCATCCATACGCGCGACCTGGGGAGTTATATCAGCACGCACGCCCATCATACGACCACTGAGCTGATCAATGATCTTGCAGGTCATCAGATCCAGATCCGCACCGGAGCCGCTCAATAACGATTCTGTAAATTCTGCTAATGGCGGAATGACCAGGTCATAGCCCCAGGAATGGTACAGATCCAGCAACCTACGGCGCAGGCGCTCCACCTTAATAGCGCGATTTGGCAAGATTTCTTCAATGCCTTCCGGCAATAACCAGCGATCCACAATAGTCATACTGTTTCACTTCACCAAATATAGTAAGCCCGCACCCAACAACATACTGGCTAAACCAATGACGCGGATAGTCCGCTCGTCCATTTGCGCGAGGGAAAGTATCATATCGCGCCAACGCCTGGGCATCAGGAACGGTAGAACACCCTCAAGCACCAGCACAAGACACAAAGCAGTCAAAAAGTCCTGCCCCATACCTAGTTACCCAACCTGATTGCCCAACTTAGTTACCCAACTTAGTTACCCAACTTAAGCTACCCAACTTAAGCTACCCACCCAGACTTCCTGCCAAATCATCCTGCCTCTATCCGATAACGCTTCCCATAGCACTAGCTGTCATGCTTACCCGTAATACTTCCCCGTAATACTCGCAGTAACACTCACTAAAATACACACCGTACTACGGCATTATGATCATCGTCACCTATGTATCGCAGTCACAAAAAAACCGGGGCACCCCGGTTGTGGAATTGTAGCACTCCATATTCACGTACGCTGTGGTTTTTACTGACTCGGATGGACTTGCAATAAATACTAACGCAGACCACAGTGGCTCTTTTTGCCGACATTTTTTAGCTGGAAAGTTTTTAACCGGAAAGTTGTTAACCAGCAGTTATTGAGCGAGCAGTTATTGAGCTGGTAAACATTACCTTTACAGGCGAGACAAGGAAAATGTCCCTTAACTAACCAGAACTATCTCTGGTCAGGGACTATTTCCAGGGGGCTATTTCCAGGGGGCTATATCCAGGGAACTATATCCAGGGAACTATTGGCAGGAGACAACTGTCACGAAACTGGCATGACAACTATTTGATACCTAAAAATAAAATCGTTTCTCGTGCAAAGGTCTCTATAAAGGTGTTTTACTGATTCTTGCCCGTCGGGCTTTTCAAATAACGGAAAAAATCGCTGTCCGGTTCTACGAGTACAATATCACCCTTGTTGGCAAAAGCCTTTCCGTAGGCCTTTAAGCTGCGCGAAAATGAATAGAACTCGGGATCCTTTTGATAAGATTCGGCATAGATAGCAGCGGCTTTCCCATCACCTTCACCTCGGGTTTGCTCCGCTTCCCGATAGGCATTAGCAGCAACAATAGTGACCTGACGATCGGCATCAGCGCGAATTCTTTCTGCAGATTCCTTGCCTTTTGAACGCAACTCCCGCGCCTCTTTGTCACGTTCAGCTTGCATACGACGGTAGACCTGTTGGCTCACTTCAGGAGGCAAATCGATACGCTTCACCCGCACATCGACCACCACTACTCCGAGCGACTGCAGCACGGTTTCGTTTAACGCCTCAGCAATGTGCAGCATTAGCTCGTCACGTTCACCGGACACGGCTTCATGCAAAGTTCGCGTACCAAACTGGTTGCGCAATCCATCGTTGACACGGTCAGCAAGGCGACTACGAGCTACCGTTTCGTCGCCGCCAGTGGCCTTATAGTAAGTTTCCACATCGATAATCTTCCATTTGGCAAAGGCATCAACGATTAACCGCTTTTTCTGCACCGTAAGAAAACTTTCTGGCTCTGAGTCCAGCGTTAAGATGCGGGCATCAAACTTTCGCACGTCATCAGCAAAAGGGAATTTCCAGTACAGGCCCGGAGCGATATCCGGCTCGACAATACGACCAAAGCGTAATTTGACCGCCTTTTCAGTTTCCTGAACAACGTAAAGGGTGCTGTTGGCCAACATGATGGCCAACACAATACCGATTAACAGTGTGGATAAATTCCGGCTCATTATCGTGACTCCCGACGCAGGGAAGAACTTTGTTGACTACTGCGGAGCTTATCGATAACTCTATCGGCAATAATACTTACTTCACTGCTGGATAAAGCTTTACCTCGATCGCTAGCTACAGGCGATTGCTGCATTATTTTATCGAGAGGCAAATACAACATGTTATTACCTCCCTCTATATCTACCATGATTTTTGAAGTGTTCTCGAATACTCCCTCGATGGCATCAAGATACATACGCTCACGAGTGACTTGAGGTGCTTTTTGATATTCCGCTAATACCTTCAAAAACCGCTGTGTGTTACCTTCCGCTTCCGCGACCACCTGAGCCTTATATGCGTCGGCTTCTTCGAGGACCCGCTGGGCACCACCACGAGCTTCAGGAACCACACCATTGGCATAGGCCTGGGCTTCGTTGATCAGACGTTCCTGATCCTCCCGCGCCTTGATAACATCATCGTAAGCGGCTTTGACTGCCGCAGGCGGTTTTGCCTCGAGGATATTGACCTTGACCACATGGATGCCGGTACCGTAATTATCCAGATAACTTTGCAGCCGTGCTCTTACATCCACACTGAGCTGCTCCCGCCCGGTCGATAACACATCATCGAGCACGGTACTGCCCACTACGTGTCGCAACGCGCTGTCGGTCGACTGGTGCAAGCTCATTTCAGGGTTGGAGACATTGAGCACGAAGTCTTTAACGTTTTTTATGTTGTAGTGAACCGTCATTGGCAGCTCGACAATATTTTCATCTTTGGTAAGCATTTGCCCACCGGTCTGATATTGTCTTTCTTCCGTTACCCGCACCTTAGTCACAATATCCATTAGCGGAGGATTCCAGTGCAGACCATCGCCAACAATGCTATTGAACTTACCAAAACGTAGCACAACAGCTTTTTCCTTGGCATCCACCTGATAGACCCCCAGCACCAGCCAGACACCTATGGCGACCACAAAAAGCCCTATAACAAGCCCTGTTCCGACGCCCTTGCTATCGTTATCGCCACCACCGTTATTACCGCCGCTATTGCCACCGCCAAAAATCTTGCCCAGTTTGTCGGTGAAATTTTTTATTACGGCGTCGAGGTCGGGTGGGGTATTGCGACCATTACCGCCACCCCAGGGGTCTTTTCCCCCGCCACCGGGTTCATTCCAAGCCATAGATCACTCCGCTGAATCCAAGGGCGCCGATTCTAACAACCCGCACACGAAACGCCACTTAACTCTGATTAATTTTATTACATTGCACTTAAATGATTAGTCACTCAACTGACTAGCGCCAGTCTATTTTTATTTCCCTGTCCAACTGTTGACTGGCCCGCAGAGGAGTCAATCACCAACTGCTCGGCAGTGACGCCTTCTGTTTTCAGCAAACGCTGCCAGTCATTCCTGGTCATACGAATATCAACTATGGTAGCACCATCACTTTGGTTATGCTCGGCTACCACCGCTCCTGCCTCGTAAAGCTTTGCCCGTAATCTGCCCGCTTGCGGAGACAGACAACAACTAACGCTGATAATATCCATTTCCAGGCGTTCCTGAACAGCTTTAAACAGGAGGTCAAGCCCCGCACCGGTCTGGGCCGACAACCACACTGATTTGGCCTGGCCGTCCGCATTTCGTTCAATATGCGGCTCAATATTTTCAAGCAAATCGGTTTTATTATAAATTTTCAACACCGGTATTTCTGCGGCATCAATGTCTTTGAGCACCTCTTTCACACGCTCGATGTTCTCTTCCAGTTCATCACTACTGGCATCGACAACATGTAATAGCAGTGAAGCATTGGCCGCCTCCTCCAGGGTCGCCCGAAAAGCTTCCACCAGCTTGTGCGGCAAATGGCTGACAAAGCCTACTGTATCAGCAAGAACCACCGTGCCGGCAACGGGCATTTTAACGGCTCGCATCGTTGGATCAAGGGTCGCAAAGAGCTTGTCTGCGACATAAACTCCAGCACCGGTCAACTCGTTAAACAACGTGGACTTACCCGCATTGGTATAACCTACCAGGGACACAGTGGGAATATCGGCGCGTTGTCTGGAGCGTCGGCTTTGATGCCGTTGACGCCGAACTTTCTCCAGGCGTCTGTGGATCGATTTGATCCTCGCCCTCAACAGCCTTCGATCTGTTTCTAACTGCGTTTCACCAGGGCCGCGCAGACCGATACCGCCCTTTTGACGCTCGAGGTGAGTCCAGCCCCTGATCAGGCGGGTACTCATGTATTCTAGCTGGGCCAGCTCGACCTGCAATTTACCCTCGTGGGTCTGGGCACGCTGTGCAAAGATATCAAGAATTAAACCGGTACGATCCAGCACCCGACAACACAGCGCCTGCTCAATATTACGTTCCTGACCCGGGCTAAGATTATGATTAAAGATAACCAGCTCAGCGCCGGTTCGGGTAACTTCCTCGCGAATCTCTTCTAATTTACCCGTACCAACAAAATACCGCGGGTGCGGGGTTTTTCGGTGCCCGGTAATCTCACTGACGGGATCACCACCCGCCGAAAGCACCAGCTCTTCAAATTCCCGTCGATTTTCAGGTTCCGGCTCATTATCCAGGTTCAAATGTATCAGAACCGCCAGCTCACCTGATTCGGGACGCTCAAAGAACAATCAATCCTCCACGTTACCAACGTCGTCGCCATCTTCCGCTGGCACAGCCATAGGTAATTTCACCGGCCGCGAGGGCACCACCGTCGATATAGCGTGCTTATAGACCATCTGACTAACGGTATTTTTCAACAACACCACAAACTGGTCGAATGACTCAACCTGGCCCTGCAATTTGATGCCATTAACCAGGAAAATCGACACCGGAATGCGCTCTTTTCTCAGCACATTCAGAAAAGGATCTTGCAGATTATGTCCCTTAGACATTATTGTTCTCCAACTTACTTTAACGATTTACAGCCACCAGTCAGGTAGCATCACATACAATGAGAGACTTATTTTTACCGATTTAAAGGCATCGGCGACTCTCACCAATTTGGCCGCGTATCATACTATTCAGCCTCTACAAAGTATATGGCGGATTGTTCCAGAAAATTCAAGGTATTAATCAATATTTCGTCAGACAAATCCGGCGCAGATGAAGGCGTTACGGTCATTTTTGCGGCCTTCGTTGACAGCGCATTCACACACACCAGGTCAGGCCAGCTCCGCAACCAGGTCAACTGCCTTTTTGCCAGCTGCCTGGTCGCCGCACAGGCTTTTTCTATCATCTGATCATAACTGTATTCACCGGCCAGATAAGCCCAGACCTGACGATAACCAACCGCACGCATCGACGGCAGATCGACGGATAAATCACCGCGTGCAAGGAGCTTCTCGACCTCGGCAATCAAACCCGCTGAGAGCATCTCCATGAATCGCTGTTCAATGGCCTTATGCAATACCTTGCGATCATCCGGAATCAGCGCCAGCTGCACGACCCGGTAATCATTGGTAAGTGGTGGACTACCTCCCATTCCCTGCTGCTGGTTGGCTATCTGTTGGGACAGGGGTTGACCGGTAATTCGATAAACCTCCAGCGCCCGCGCTATACGCTGTGAGTGATTAGGGTGTAATTTAAGCGCAGTGGGGGCATCCACGTCCATGAGCAGCTGGTGCATATGGGGCCAGCCGTGCTCCATCGCCTGCGCCTCGATCAGTGCACGGACGGTCGAATTGGCAGCGGGCAGATCTGCCAGGCCCTGTAACAACGCTCGAAAATAAAGCATGGTACCGCCTACTAATAGCGGTATACGGCCAACAGCGGTAATTTCAGCGATATGACGACGGGCATCAACAACAAATTCCGCAACAGAATAAGGTTCAGCCGGGTCGCGTATATCGATCAGCCTGTGTGGGGTTCGCGTCAGTATATCCGCACCGGGCTTGGCAGTACCGATATCCATACTGCGGTAAACCTGGGACGAGACACACTGATGATATCGACTGGAAGGTTATTGCACAGCCCTATGGCCAGATCTGTTTTGCCTGAGGCGGTGGGGCCCATCAAAAAGATAACCGGCGATCGATGCTCAGCGTTTGCAGTCAAGCCTGACTACCGCCCGCGCAGGAAAAGTTTGTCGAGCTCTGCCATGGACATTTGCGTCCAGGTAGGTCGCCCGTGGTTGCATTGACCGCTACGCTCGGTCGCCTCCATCTGTCTTAACAGCGCGTTCATCTCAGCAATCGTCAGTGATCGTCTGGCGCGCACAGAACCGTGACACGCCAGTTTGGATAGTAAGTCATTGGCTAGCACTTCGACTCGATCACTGCTGCCATGGGTAAGCAAATCCGCCAGCATATCCCGGATTAGCGCATCCGCATCCGTCTCGCGCAGCAGTGCCGGGACTTCGCGAACCACAACCACCTGTGGCCCGGTGCGCTGCAAATCAATGGACAGACTCGCAAATAAATCCCGGTGCTGTTCGGCACAATCCGCCTCCCGCTCGCTGACCGACACACTCTGAGGCACCAACAGCGGCTGAGCAACCAGGGTTTTATCGTCGTAGTCCAGTTTCAGCTGTTCATAGGTAATGCGTTCGTGGGCCGCGTGCATGTCCACCAAGACCATGCCAAATTCGTTTTCTGCGAGGATGTAAATTCCCTTCAGTTGCGCGATGGCATAACCCAGCGGTGGCACCTGGTCAGTGGCTTCAACGGCTGCGTCACTTGTCTCCCGCCACTGTCCGCGATCAGCCGCCGGTCTGTGCAGCGCCTTGTATACGGCCATTTGATCAGCTACACCGGTCGGGGCAATATTGCGCAGGGGCAGGCGCGGCTGGCCGATACCATCCTGCCAGGCTGCGGCCGTAACAGTTTCGCCGCTGGCGACATTACCACCTACAACTGTGCCACCCGCAACCGCTAGCGGGTCGTTTGATATCCGTGCTCCAGAGCCATCACCTTCGCCGGGGCCAAATTCCGCGACCGTTCGATGCAGAGAACTATAAAGAAAATCATGCACCGAACGGCTTTGCCGAAAGCGAACCTCATGCTTGGTGGGGTGCACATTGACATCGACCTCCTCGGTGGGCAATTCCAGAAACAACACACAGGCAGCATGACGCTGGTGATAGACAACATCACGATAGGCCTGACGTACCGCATGAGTGAACACACGGTCGCGAACAGTGCGGCCATTAACAAAAAAATACTGCTGGTCGGCCTGACTACGCGACAAATTCGGCGAACCCAGCCAACCCCATAAACGCAAACCGGTTTGTTCTATATCGATAAAACGCGCCTGCTCCATAAAGGCCGTCCCACACACGGTGGCAATGCGCCGTTCCTGTTCAGCAAAATGCTCTGCTGATCGATATTGACGCACTACCTTGCCGTTATGGCGCAGATTGAAGGTGACGTTCAAGTGGCTCAGCGCCAGTCGTCTAACCACATCGTCCAGACGATTAAATTCGGTCTTTTCCTTACGCAGAAATTTTCGGCGTGCCGGCGTATTAAAAAACAGATCGCGCACCTCCACCGTGGTACCAACGGGGTGAGGTGCCGGTTCAATATCAGCCTCCATACCTGGGCCAGCAGCACAAACTCGCCACCCATGGCCCTTCACTTCGGTATTGCTGGTCATGGTCAAATGGGATACGGAGGCAATACTGGCCAGGGCTTCACCACGAAAGCCAAGGGTCGCCACGGCTTCCAGGTCTTCCAGGTTCAGAATTTTGCTGGTCGCATGGCGACTCAGGGCCAGCGGTAACTCTGCCTTATTGATGCCACTGCCGTTATCGCGCACCTGAACCCGTTTGCAACCTCCTTGCTCAACGTCAATATCAATAACACTGGCGCCAGCATCGAGACTATTTTCGAGTAACTCCTTTACCAATGAGGCGGGTCGCTCGACCACCTCACCAGCAGCTATCTGGTTGGCAAGTCGTGGGCTGAGCAATCTAATACTGGGCATTTAGCTAAAGCCTGTTAACACTATTTTATTCATGACCGCGAAGGAATGATAATGCGCTGACCGACATGAATACTGGTAGATTTAAGCTTATTACGACGTTGGATTTCTTTAGTGCTGACCCGATGTCTCTGTGCTATATCCGACAATGTATCGCCTCTGACAACGACATAAACAGCTGCCTTTTTTGCCTGTTGTGAGGCCAGTAATGTACCCACTGGCGGACGGCGGACAAAATATAAGTTTATACCATCAAAAATAGCTCGCGCCAGTTTACGCTGGTGGCTGCGCTTGTTTAGGCGCTTCGCTTCTGCGGGGTTGGAAATAAAGCCGGTCTCAACAAGAATAGAAGGCACATCTGGAGATTTGAGTACGACAAACCCCGCCTGCTCGACACGTTTTTTATGGAGTCTGGTTACTTTGCCTACTGACTGCAATACATTACCGCCCACCTCGAGGCTACTATCGAGTGTCGCGGTCATAGATAAATCCAGCAGTACACCAGCCAGCATCTTATCTTTATCATTGAGACTCACCGTACCAACCCCGCCGATCAGATCAGCGCGATTTTCACGTTGAGCGAGATAACGCGCTGTTTCACTGGTTGCCCCGCGACGCGACAACGCATACACCGATGCCCCGTGCGCCGAAGCTTTACGAAATGCATCAGCATGAATCGACACAAACATATCTACTCTTTTTTTGCGGGCAATGCGCGTCCGATCACGCAGGGGGATATAGTAATCTCCATCGCGCACCAGCACAGCACGGTAACCTGGCTTGCTGTCGAGCAACTTTTTTAGCTCGCGACTGATAGACAAGGCTACCTTTTTCTCATAGATCCGGCCTGGCCCTATCGCACCGGGATCATCCCCACCGTGACCAGCATCGATAGCAATAACGACATCGCGCAGCTTGCCACTTGTGGGGACCACATCAGCCACAGTCTTGGCGGTGCTACTCTTCTGGTCATACAGGTCGACCACCAACCGATCACCGTACTGTTCGTTGCGGCCAAGCACAAAACTGCGCGGATTTACCCGTGCAGACAAATCCAGAACAACCCTCAGATCCTTTCCATTACGCACTGCCGTGCGCAAGGTACTAATCGCCGTTGCGCTAAAATCCAGTGCCGCCGGGTTAGCTTTAAACGCCACACTATTGATATCAATCACCAGTCGGTGGGGGTTTTGGAGAGCAAATATCTGGTATTCCACAGGCGCCGACAAATCAAATACCAGCCGCGTGTGATCTGGCGCACGCCACAGACGGATTCCGTCAATGGACGCCGCTGCCAGCGCACCCTGCGCTGTTATACACAGGCAAATAACCAACCACAGGGCCGGCGCTTTAATTAGCCTCAGCATAGACCTCACGAATTTCTTCCATCATTTTTCCACCGTGCTGAGTGGAAGCCGCCAATTTCACCCGTCGACCATCATCCTGGTATTCCAGAAAAATATTAAGGTCGGCAGGTGACAGCATACCCGTACCTCGCTCGGGCCATTCCACAAGACAGATATTTCCCTCATCAAAGTAATCTCGAATACCCATGTACTCCAGCTCCTCCGGGTGGCCGAGCCGATACAAATCAAAATGGTAAATATCAATATTGCGGTAACGGTAGGGTTCAACCAGGGTATAGGTCGGGCTCTTCACTGCCCCGCGGTGCCCCAGAGCACGCAGGACGCCACGGCACAGGGTAGTTTTGCCACTACCCAGATCGCCGTGAAAGAAAACCGTACCCCCCTTTGCCAGGGATTCGCCAAGCAATTTACCCCACTCGACCATAGCCTCTTCGCCCGCTATATAGCAGGTGAATGAATCAGTCATTTACCGTTTACCAGTCGCTGCAAAGGCGCCAGTAAATCAGTTGCCATCATACCGCGTTCACCAAATTCTTCAGCGACCAGATCTGCCGCCGCACCATGGAGACACGCACCGAGCTCTGTCGCTTTACTGCCGCTTAGTCCCTGAGCCAACAAACCACCGATGATTCCGGCCAGCACATCACCCATACCACCAGTGGCCATACCTGGATTACCGTAAAGACACAATGACAGCGTCTCATCACCGCTGCATATCAGCGTGCCTGCACCTTTGAGTAACACTGTGCCAGCATATGCCTGCTGGATTGAACGACAGGCCGCCAGCCGATCCCGCTGAACATCAGCATTGCTAATATTCAGTAAGCGCGCCGCCTCTCCCGGATGAGGGGTCAACACCCAGGCGCTGCTATCAGCACCGGCACCAATTACCCCTTCACTAAGTAAATTCAGTGCATCTGCATCTACTACCATGGGAATACCCGACTTGATCGCCTGCTGTAGCACCTGCTCCGACCAGGTTGATCGCCCCAGACCCGGACCTACTACCAGGACAGTTGGTGCCTCCAGCAGAGGTTCCAGTTGCTGACCAGATTCGACGGCTTTGACCATAAGTTCCGGCCGCCGCGCCAGTAATGCGGGCACATGGCTAGCGCGTGTAGCCACTCCAACCAGGCCTGCGCCCACCCGGATTGCCGCCTCCGCAGCCATGGCTGCCGCACCGCCAAAACCCTGATCACCACCGATGACCAGCACATGGCCAAATTTCCCCTTGTGTGCATCTCGCTCACGTTGCGGTAAGTCAGCCATCAAACTCAGCAAATCCAGTCGCTGCGCAGCGACTGGCACGTCATCAAAAACCTGTGGGGGCACATCAAGATCGCGATACACTAAGTCACCGACCAGGGCTGGCCCCCGGCCGGTCAACAAACCGCTCTTTACGCCGATGAAGGTAACGGTAACATCTGCAATCACAGCGGCACCGCGCACTGCACCGGTGTCGCTACACAGGCCTGACGGAATATCGACTGCCAGTACCGGGCTGCCCGAAGCGTTGATAGCAGCAATAGCCTGCTTATAGCTTGCGCGCACATCCCCTTTGATACCCGTACCCAGTAAGGCATCAACAATGGGGCCGCCAGCGCTGTCCAGGGCTCCCTTGAAAGGACGCATGGGCACACCTTCCTGGCAGGCAAATTGCCAGGCACGACGCGCATCTCCCTGTAATTTTTCAGCGTCGACCAGTTGTAATACCGTCGTCGCCAGACCACGTTGTCGAGCCAGAGCTGCGATAATGTACCCATCGCCACCGTTGTTGCCACCGCCACAAAGTATCGTAATTCGGTCCGGGTTTGGCCAGCGCGTCAGCAACTCTGCGAAGGCAACCGCTCCGGCGCGCTTCATGAGCACAATACCGGGAATGCCGTGATCCTCAATAGCGCGTCGATCTAACTCTCGTACCGTATCGGCTGTATATAGCTTGTCTGCAAAATTCACTGTAACCCTGTATGTTGTCAATATTTCTACGAGAATTATACGATAAGCGGGGCGAGCTGCCATGCCCCTTTATGAACAGCCCCTTTATGAACAAACCACTATAAACAGCTCCTCCATGAACAGCCCCACTGTGACCATCCAATAACCACACTATGACCTATTCCAGCCCTGAATCTATTGCTCATCTGACAAAAGATATCCGTCACTGGAGCCGCGAGCTAGGTTTTCAGCAAACGGGTTTTACACGGGTTGACTTAAGCAACGCGGGCAAACGCCTACAGCAATGGCTGGATAGTGACTTTCATGGGTCAATGGAATGGATGGGGCGACATGGCAGCAAGCGCTGGCAACCAGCACAACTGATGCCAGGCACGGTGTCGGTAATCTGTGTACGTATGGATTATCTGCCCGCCGATAGCGGTATGATCGCCTGCCTCAAAGATGGTGACAAAGCCTACCTGTCACGCTACGCGCTGGGCAGGGACTACCATAAACTGATGCGCAAGCGTCTTGCCACTCTCGCCAATCGTATCGAAACAGCCTGTGGGCAGCCCGTGCTGCAGCGGGCCTTTGTCGATAGCGCACCCGTGATGGAAAAACCACTGGCGGAACAGGCGGGGCTAGGCTGGATTGGCAAAAACACACTGCTGCTAAATCGACACGCCGGTTCCTGGTTTTTTCTGGGTGAACTCTACACCAGCCTTGAGCTGCAACCTGATCAGCCCGAGCAGGAAAAGCAGTGTGGCCAATGTCGCGCCTGTCAGACAGTCTGTCCCACCGACGCCTTTCCTGCACCTTATGTGCTCGACGCTCGGCGTTGCATCTCTTACCTGACCATTGAAAATAAAGGCGTCATTCCGGTGGAGTTCCGCAAGGCCATAGGCAACCGAGTTTTCGGCTGCGATGACTGTCAGATTATCTGCCCCTGGAATCGCTTTGCGTCACCAACAGGCGAACAAGATTTTCACCCGCGCCACGATCTCGACAATAGCGCGCTGATGACGCTGTTTAACTGGAGTGAACAGGAGTTTTTGCGTAATACCGCCGGCTCACCTATCCGGCGTATTGGCTACCAGCAGTGGGCGCGCAACCTCGCCGTTGGCCTCGGCAATGCGCCATATTCAGAAGCGCTGGTTGCGACCTTGCAAGCCAGGCTCGAAATCAGTTCTGCGTTGGTAAAAGAACATATTGTCTGGGCTGTGGAACAACAACTAAGCAAACAGCAAATCAGCTCATCAGACGGCAACACAGATAGTGACAAGTATTGATCTCAATCTACAAACTCTGTAAACTGCGCGGCCTCGCAATATCCAGCCCAGTAAAGGGAGCAGAAAAAGGTGGCAAACTCACCCCAGGCGCGTAAACGCGCTAAACAAAACGAAAAACGGCGCCAGCACAACGCCAGTATGCGCTCAATGGCACGCACCTATCTCAAAAAGGTGAATGCTGCTATCGAAGCTGGTGACGTCGATAAGGCTAAAGCTGCATATGCGGCGGCAGTTTCCGTACTTGATCGCTATGCTGGTAAAGGTGGTATTTTGAGCAAGAACAAAGCCTCGCGTCATAAAAGCAGATTGAATGCAAAAATCAAGGCTTTATCCGCCTGATTTACTGCAGTTCGCATTAGCTGATATTGGAGTAAATATTGGTGTGTATCTAAAGGCCGGCAAAATCTGCCGGCCTTTTTTGTGGCTTGACTGTCGCCTGGCTATAACTGAAAAGTAACTGGGAGTGGCAACTCGAAATAGCGTCTGGAAATAGCAACTGGCACTGGTAATCGTCACAGGCAATAAGTCACAGGATAATAAACCAGCAGGAATACACGATATTTGTTTTTACGCCGGTTTAATCTCCAGGAAAATCGCCCGGCAGCTAACGCCACAAAAACCCTTACAAGAGCACCAGGTTGTCGCGGTGGACAAGCTCCTCGTCATCACAATAACCGAGTATCTTACTAATTTCGCTGCTCGCGCTGCCAATAATTTTGGCGGTCTCGTCGGCATTGTAATTGGCCAGCCCACGCGCAATTTCATGGCCACTTTGGTCAACAAAACTCACCATCTCACCACGGGTGAACGTACCAGATACTGATTTCACCCCTATGGGCAACAGGCTTTTGCCACGCTCGCGAACCATGCTAACCGCGCCATCGTCCAGCACTAACCGTCCACGCACTTGCAAATGACCCGCCAGCCATTGCTTTCTAGCATCCAGAGGCTCGCGATTGGCAACCAGCAACGTACCCTCCTCATCACCGGCCCTGAGCTTGAGCAAAATATTATCTACCTGACCACCCGCTATCAGCGTATTTGCTCCCGAACGAGCGGCCAGTCGCGCAGCCTGTAGCTTGGTAAGCATACCGCCACGCCCCAGACCACTACTGCTATCGCCTGCGATAAGATCCAGCGCGCGATCTTCCGCATCCGCCAGGCTGATTAGCGGCGACCCCGGATGCTTACGCGGATCCTGTTCAAATAAACCATTCTGATCAGTGAGTAAGACTAATAGTTGCGCATCCACCAGGTTAGTCACCAGAGCGGCAAGCCTGTCGTTATCACCAAAGCGGATTTCCTCGGTGGCAACAGTATCGTTTTCGTTGATAACCGGTATCACTCCAAGCTCCAGCAAAGATACCAGCGTACTTCTCGCGTTAAGATAACGCTGCCGGTTTGCCAGGTCATCATGATCCAGTAATACTTGCGCGGCGTGCTTGCCGTAGTGCTGAAATTGCGCCTCATAGGCCTGCACGAGGCCCATTTGCCCAACTGCTGCTGCTGCCTGCAACTCATGTATTTTGTGGGGGCGTTGTCGCCAACCCAGACGCGCCATACCCTCTGCGACTGCCCCTGAGGAGACCAGCACAACTTCAATACCACTATCCTGGAGTGCAACGATCTGGCTCACCCAGGCACCAATAGCAGCATGATCAAGCCCCAGACCATTATTGGTCAGCAGTGCGCTACCAACTTTTACTACCCAGCGCCGGGCAGCACTAATTTTTTGTCTTGGCTTAAGCTCTGTGTTCATCTTTCTCTCGAATACATCGTCTCGAATGTACTTTCCCTAACTTACTATCTCGACTGTACTATCTCGAATCCAGTGTGCGGAATTCGCGTTCTCACAATCACCTTTCCTGAACAATAATGTTCAAACATAAGCAGTGAAGGCGCCATACCGTGAGCGTGCCTGGCTCACCGCCGCAATTTATTGATCGGTAACTGGCCGGCTGCGTTCTAATCCTGGATCATTTCTCGTGGCTTATTGTCTATAGCTCATTCCCTATAACTCATAAACAACTTCGACATCATGGTCATCATCGTCGTCACTATCCGTACTATCTGCCGTGTTAGCGGGCCGCTCCGCATTGCGCAGACTTTCAATCCGCTGGCGAACTTCCGCCTGCATTTGAACTTGCGCTGCCTCCTCGACCTGCCCGGCTTCCGGGTCTGCATCCAGTTGTTCCCGACGCTGAGTCAGATGAGTGTAAATATCCTCGCACAATCCGTTCGTACCGGACCCCGACAAAGCTGAAACTTTGTACACCGGGCCTGACCATTCAAGGTCATCAATCAATGTCTGACAAACCGCATCAACACTATCTGCTGGCAACAGATCAATTTTATTCAATACCAGCCAGCGATCACGGGCTGCCAGGGTTGGACTAAAGGTGTTCAGTTCGCGATGAATTGATAGCGCATTTTGCAGAGGATCCGAACCATCTACTGGCAACATATCAACCAGGTGTAACAATAGTCGCGTTCGCGTCAGGTGTTTGAGAAAACGGATACCCAGGCCAGCCCCACTGGAAGCGCCTTCGATCAACCCGGGCACATCGGCCATAACAAAACTACGATATGGCCCCAGTTGCACAACACCAAGATTTGGAATCAGTGTAGTAAAAGGATAATCAGCAACTTTCGGTGTGGCGGCAGAAACTGATCTAATCAATGTGGATTTACCAGCATTGGGTAAACCCAGCAGGCCAACATCGGCAAGCACTTTGAGCTCTAGGCGCAATTTCAACGACTCTCCGTCGCCACCCGGTGTAGTCTGACGCGGGGCGCGGTTAGTAGAAGACTTGAAGCGAGTATTGCCGAGACCATGAAAACCGCCGCTGGCAACAACTAACTGCTGTCCAACGACTATCAAATCACCGAGGATTTCACCATTTTCTGTGTCTATGACGGTAGTGCCGACAGGGACTTTTAAAACCAGATTCTGACCCTTCCTGCCAGTACAGTTTTTACCTTTACCGGGCTCGCCATTTTGGGCCTGATAATGGCGTTGATAGCGATAATCCACCAGGGTATTTAAGCTGGCGTCAGTCTCCAGTATAACTGCGCCACCATCGCCACCATCACCACCGTCCGGACCTCCTTTGGGTATATATTTTTCACGCCGAAAGCTAAGACACCCGTGGCCGCCTTTTCCGGCTCGCACATCAATCGGCGCTTCGTCAACAAATTTCACGTTTCTTCCTCACCCGGACAATGTTACTGGCAGCTAGCTGGAGCCTATGAACACTAATGATACATCGCAGCCATAAAAAAAGCCCCGCAAGCGGGGCTTTTCAAATTCAATCCCATTTCAAGCCGGTACAATATCAACAAATTTTCGATTGTTTGGTCCACGCTGGACAAACTCTACTTTGCCATCAGACTTTGCAAAAATCGTGTGGTCTTTGCCCAAACCGGTATTACTACCCGCATGAAAGCGCGTACCGCGTTGTCGGACAATAATATTTCCCGCTCGCACCAGCTCTCCGCCAAAACGTTTAACACCCAAACGTTTACTTTCCGAATCACGTCCATTACGAGTACTACCACCAGCTTTCTTATGTGCCATAATTTATTCCTTAAAGCTCTATGCCTTATATGTACGCAACCTTACTATGAAGACAAATGTGTGCGTAAACTTACCTGCACTCAAGTGCGTGCATCAAATGTGCTAATCAAGCCGAAGTAATAGCGGTAATTTTAACCTGGGTATACCATTGACGGTGTCCCATTTGTTTACGATGATGCTTGCGACGGCGAAATTTAATAATTTTCACCTTCTCACCACGACCATGGCTGACCACTTCGGCACTCACTTTGCCGCCATCGACATAAGGCGCACCAACTTTAATACTACCATCGTCAGCAACCAGCAAAACCTTGTCAAAATCTATTGTTTCGCCCGTCGGCACATCAATTTTTTCAAGATTCAATACTTCGCCGGGTTCGACGCGATGTTGTTTGCCGCCACTTTCTATTACCGCGTACATGTCCTGCTCCTGAATATCGCCCTGGGAAACCTGTGTAGTCGTTTGCTCCACTCACTGCTCCGTCTGGTGTTCCGTCTGGAAAGCGAAGCAAACCGATCAGTCACAGAGAGGGTCGACTTTTTAAGGGCGGCAAGTTTAAGTTAAAGGCGGCTCTGCCGCAAGGGGCAAAAACATGAAAAATAGACGTTAAACATCTACCATTTAAACCCGGACCACAGACAACAATGTGACAACAACGCACCTTGACACCCCTGTTACTGAGCCCTAGGATGCCGCGCATCCCGCCTGAGAATCACCATTAGCATGCAGTCAATTCGAAATATCGTTAAGGACGACTTTGATGCAGTCAATGAACTGATAATGAATCAGTTGCACTCAGAGGTCGGTCTTGTCGAACAGATTGGTCATTACCTTATCGAAGCGGGAGGTAAAAGGCTGCGTCCTCTCGTCGTATTGCTCGCTGCAAGAGCCAGCGGATACAACGATGACCGCCATATCGATCTCGCTGTTATTATCGAGTTTATCCATACCGCAACACTATTGCACGACGATGTGGTCGATACGTCGAACATGCGCCGTGGCCGGTTTACTGCCAACGCACAGTGGGGTAACGCGCCAAGCGTACTGGTTGGCGATTTCCTTTATAGCCGCGCCTTCCAGATGATGGTGCGCATGGGCGACATCAACATCATGAATGTACTCGCCGACACTACCAATATCATTTCCGAAGGCGAGGTACAGCAACTGGTAAATATCGGCGATACCAACTTGAGCGAAAATGATTACCTGCAAGTTATCGGCAGTAAAACAGCCCAGCTGTTTGAAGGCGCTAGCCATACCGCAGCTATCCTAAGCAATACCGATACTAGTACCTGCAAAGCGTTAACTGCTTATGGCCGGCACCTGGGTATGGCATTTCAACTGGTCGATGATGCCCTTGACTACAGTAACAATAACTCCAGCCTGGGCAAAAATGCTGGCGATGACCTCGCCGAGGGTAAAGTGACGCTACCTCTTATTCATGCCATGAGTTGCGGATCCAGTCAGCAGATAGAGGCGTTACGTAAGGCAATCAACGAGCGAGACACTGGGCAAATACAGGTGGTTGTCGATATTATCAATGACACTTCTTCGCTTTCGTACACGTTTAGCAAAGCTAAAGAACACGTTGCACAGGCCAAACAATGCCTCGCCGCCTTAGGCCCATCGAAATACCACAATGCGATGCTAGGTCTTGCCGACTTTGCTGTTGACAGAACCTATTAAAAGCAGAGGTTCACTAACCTTATAAAGATAAAGATATAAAGATATAAAGCTAAAAAAACAGATAGGCAAGTATGAGTACAACTCAACCAGGCAAATTAAAACCCATACAGGAAACCAGCGCGTGGCAGGATTTGCAGGCCCATGCAGTAACGTTGGCCACCACCACCCTCACCGAACTCTTTGCAGAGGATACCGATAGAGGGTCACGATTCAACGCAAATTCAGACCATATTTACTTCGATTTTTCGAAAGATCACCTCACTGAACAAACACTGGCCCTGTTACTCGAACTCGCCGATACCGCTAAGTTAAAACCCGCTATCGAGCGCTTGTTTTGTGGAGAGCCGGTAAACAACACTGAAAACAGACCCGCCCTGCACACAGCTTTGCGCAGTGCAGGGCACGGCTCCAGCGGTGTCGAGCATGAGGTTACTGCCGTGCTGGACAGAATGCTGGAGTTTGCCGAGCGGGTAAGGCAGGGAGAGATCAGGGGAGCCACCGGCAAGCCGTTTCAGTCAATTGTCAATATAGGCATTGGCGGTTCCGATCTCGGCCCACGTTTAGTAGTCACAGCTTTTGCGGATCTCCATCACCCTGAACTGCGTACGCATTTTGTTGCCAATATAGATAATGATGCGCTGTCTTCCGTGCTGGCTCAATGCACTGCCGAAACCACCCTGTTTATCGTTTCTTCGAAAAGTTTTTCGACACTGGAAACATTGACCAACGCTGACGCAGCAAGGGCCTGGCTGTGCGACGAAGGCATTCCTGCACAAAAATTTAACCAGCATTTCGTCGTCGCTACGGCCAACAAAACGGCAGCGCTCGCCTGGGGGATGGAAGCGGAACAAGTATTTGCCGTGGGTGATTGGGTCGGGGGTCGTTTTTCCCTGTGGTCAGCCATCGGCCTGCCTATAGCGCTGGCATTGGGTCCAGATGTTTTTCTACAATTACTCAGTGGTGCCAGAGAAATGGATGAGCATTTTCGCGACACTGCTTTTGCCGACAACCTGCCAGTACTTCACGGCCTGCAAGCTATCTGGCACATCAATTTTCGCGGCTCCGAATATGGCGGCTACGGGAGCCGCGCAGTCTTACCCTATATCCACCGACTCAGGCTGCTCCCCGACTACCTGCAGCAGTTGATGATGG